>ENA-ORTV01000886-ORTV01000886.1-human-gut-metagenome-genome-assembly--contig:-NODE-886-length-35214-cov-6.594442_pt1 | contig 35214 bp, 37 predicted proteins | sample MGYA00241915_ERZ509194 | MGnify/ENA primary metagenome ERZ509194 (study PRJEB26280, sample SAMEA2338810) | human gut metagenome | biome: human gut; feature: human-associated habitat; material: faeces... | reverse complement strand
CCCCGCCACATCTGTGGCAGGTCTTTTTCTGAGCTAATTAGTAATAACGCTTGTTGCGGTTCTTACGGGCGGCCTCGCTCTTCTTGCGGCGCTTGACACTGGGGCTCTCATAGCACTCTCTCTTGCGGACCTCCGCTACGATACCGGCCTTGGCGCAGCTTCTCTTGAAGCGCTTGAGCGCGCTGTCGAGAGATTCGCCTTCCTTGACGTGGATCTCGGACATTTATGTTTTCCCTCCCTCCGATACACCCGGCTTGATCCTGGGCGCTCTTTAAGAGTCACTTACATGACTAACGGTGGTATTATATGAGAAAAATCACGGCTTGTCAATAATCTTTCCTCATATTTTTGAAAAAATCCGAAATTCCGCTCAGCAGGGCTTCACGATCAGGTTGACGAGCTTGTTCTTGACGTGGATGACCTTGACGATCTGCATGCCGGCGATGGCCTTGGCGACCTTTTCATTCGCCTTGGCGGCCTCGACGACGGTGTCCTGATCGCTGTCCACGGGGACGATGATCGTGCCCTTGAACTTGCCGCTGACCTGAACGGCCATCTCCGCGGTGGAGGCGACGGTCTTGCTCTCGTCATACTCCGGCCACGCGCACTGCATCGCCATCTTGCCGTCATGCTTGGCGGCAAAGCCCTTCTGCTCCCAGAGCTCCTCGACCACGTGGGGCGCAAACGGAGAGAGCATGAGCTGCAGCGCCTCAAAGTCACCGCGGCTGACGCCGTTCGAATAGAACTCGTTGACCATAGCCATGAGGGCGGCGATGGCGGTGTTCATCTTCAGCGTATCAATATCGTCCGTGACCTTCTTGATGGTCTTGTGGACGATCGGTGCGTTCTTTTCGGAAACGCCCTCTTCCTCCGTCATCTGATCGGCGAGGTTCCACACGCGGTCGAGGAAGCGCTTGCAGCCCTTGACAGCGTCGTCAGACCAGGTCGCGACCTTTTCAAAGTCGCCGATGAACATGATATAAAGGCGCATCGTGTCCGCACCGTAAGCCTTGACGACATCATCGGGGTTGACGACGTTGCCGAGGGACTTGCTCATCTTGACTGCCGGACGGAGCGCCTGATTGCCGTACTTGGCGATGAGCGCGTCCTTCTCCTCCTGCGTGGAGACGTTGCCGACGTAGTGCGGGTTCTGGCCGAGGATCATGCCGTGGCTCGTGCGCTTGGCATAGGGCTCCTTCGTGTGGACAACGCCGATGTCGTAGAGGAACTTGTGCCAGAAGCGGGAGTAGAGCAGGTGCAGCGTGGTGTGCTCCATGCCGCCGTTGTACCAGTCCACAGGGCCCCAGTACTGCTCCGCCTCGTGAGAGACAGGCTCATGGTCGTTGTGCGGATCCATATAGCGCAGGAAGTACCACGAAGAACCCGCCCACTGGGGCATGGTGTCGGTCTCGCGCTTGGCGTCGCACCCGCACTTGGGGCACTTGGTGTTGACCCAGTCGGTCATCTTGGAAAGCGGGCTCTCGCCGTCGTCGGTCAGCTCGTAGCTGTCCACCTGCGGCAGAACGAGCGGCAGCTCCTCCTCGGGCACAGGCACCCAACCGCACTTGGGGCAGTTGACAAGGGGGATCGGCTCGCCCCAGTAGCGCTGGCGGGAGAATACCCAGTCGCGCAGCTTATAGTTGACCTTTTCGCGGCCCCAGCCCTGCTCGACGGCATACTGCTTCATCGCGGGGATCGCTTCCTTGACGGTCATGCCGTTGAGGAAGCCGGAGTTTACCATAATGCCGGTGTCATCCTTGAGCGTGAAGGCTTCCTTCGTGATGTCGCCGCCCTCGACGACCTCCACGATGGGAAGGCCGAAGGCCGTGGCGAAGTCCCAGTCGCGCTGGTCGTGGCCGGGAACGCCCATAACGATGCCCGTACCGTAGCCCATGAGAACATAGTCGGAGACGAACATCGGCACGACCTTGCCGGTGGCGGGGTTGATGACCTCAATGCCCTCAAGGCGCACGCCGGTCTTTTCCTTGTTGAGCTCGCCGCGCTCAAAGTCACTCTTGCGGGCGGCGGCAGCCTGATAGGCCTCGACCTCGTCCCAGTTCTTGATGAGATCCTTCCACTTCTTGAGCATCGGGTGCTCGGGAGAAATGACCGTGTAGGTCACGCCGAAGAGGGTATCGACGCGCGTGGTGTAAACGGTGACGTCATCGCCGGTGTTGGTCTTGAAGGTGACCTCCGTGCCGGTAGAGCGGCCGATCCAGTTGCGCTGCTGGGTCTTGACGCGCTCAATGTAGTCGACCTCGTCAAGATCGTCGATCAGACGGTCGGCATACTTCGTGATGCGCAGCATCCACTGGCTCTTTTCCTTGCGGATAACGGGCGCGCCGCAGCGCTCGCACACGCCTTCAACGACCTCTTCATTGGCAAGCACGCACTTGCAGCTCGTGCACCAGTTGACAGGCATCGTGGTCTTGTAGGCAAGGTCATGCTTGAACATCTGCAGGAAAATCCACTGCGTCCACTTGTAGTAGCTCGGGTCGGTCGTGTCCACCACGCGATCCCAGTCGAAGCCGTAGCCGAGCATCTTGAGCTGGCGGGTGAAGTTCTTGATGTTCTGCGCCGTAATGATGGCGGGGTGAATGTGGTTCTTGATGGCAAAGTTCTCCGTCGGCAGGCCGAAGGCGTCAAAGCCCATGGGGTTGAGGACGTTGTAACCCTGCATGCGCTTCTTGCGGCAGATGATGTCCATCGCCGTAAACGGGCGCGGGTGGCCGACGTGCAGGCCAGCGGCGGAAGGATACGGGAACTCAATGAGGCCGTAGAACTTGGGGCGCTTGTCCCCCGTCACGGCGGCGTAGGGCTTTACCTGCTCCCACTTGTCCTGCCATTTTTTCTCAATGGCTGCGAAATCGTACTTCATGGATCTTCTCCTTTATGTGAAATAGTATTTTGATGCGAAAAAAGTCCCTGACCGTTTTTCAAACGGTCAGGGACGTAACGAACACATTACGCGATACCACCCTGATTCAGCGCGCGGTCACCCGCGTGCCCTCAGCGGCTTCGATAGCCATGCCCGTAACGGAGGCGAACCGTCCCGCCCTTTCAGGCGGGCTGCTCGGGAGTGAGTCATTCACGTGCGCTTCCCCGCCGGCTTGCACCGACCGCCGGCTCTCTTCGGGCGGAAATCGCGCGTCTTTATGCTCCGTCATCGCGTTTTGTATCAATATAGTATGACTATTTTAGGTGTTTTGTCCCGCCTTGTCAAGCGTTATTTTTCAGGTGGGATCGCCCTTACTCCGCGTGGGGCAGGAGCGCGCTCAGATCGACCTCTTCTCCGTCGGCCCAGAGGTGCTCAAGAGAATAGAACTTGCGCGCCTCATCATTGAACACGTGGACAACGATGCAGCCATAGTCGAGCAGCACCCACGTGCCGCCGCGGTAGCCCTCGCGGTGCAGCGGCTCCTCGCCCTTTTCGGTCAGTTCCTTTTCCACCGCGTCGCACAGCGCGTTGATCTGCGTGTTGGACGTACCGGTGCAGATGACAAAGTACTCCGCGAGCGTCGTGATCTTGTCGATGCGGATGAGTCTGATCTCCTTACCCTTTTTGCTGTCGAGCGCCTTGACGGCGATCTCGGCCATTTCTCTGGAAGGTAACATAGGGTTCTCCTTTTCTTATTTTGAGTTTTTGATCTTTTTTATTCTTTTACGTTACGGGCGCAGCCATTCCGGCATTTCGTCGCTGCCGGCCGTGCCGCTGTTGTCGCCGGTCGTGCCGCTCTCTCCCGTGCTGGGGTCGGTCGGGGTCACGGGATCGACAGGCGTGGTGGGCTCGCTTGGCGTGGTCGTGCCGCTGTTATCGCCCGTGTTGCCCGGATCAACGGTCGTACCGCCGCTGTTGTCACCGGTATTGCCGGGGTCGACCGTCGTGCCGCTGTTGTCGCCGGTATTGCCGGGATCGGTGGCCGTACCTGGGTCGGTCGTCGTGCCGCTGTCCCCTGTGCCGGTCTGTGAGCCAGAGGAGGAATGGTGGTTCTGCGGCTTGGCAGCCTTACTGTCCTCCACATGGCCCGTGGACGAGGACACCGAGCCGTCCGAGTTGACGGACATGATGTCAAGGTCGCGCATTGTGAATGTCTCGACAAACGGGCTGAGCTCGTTGTTGACGAGGTCCAAAAGCTCCTGCGCGTTCGGCACCACGTAGGAAAGCATTCCTCCGATCGAACGGCTGTAAACCATCTTGCCGGTGTTCGGCATCGTGACAAAGTTCACCGAGTCGATCGTCAGTCCGCCCATGACGGCCTGCGAGCCGAACCAGAGCATTTCCTCGAACGTAAGGTCCGAGGTAACATTATTTTTCACCGCGCGAGCAAAGTCGCCGATCTTCGTCACGTTCTTGAGCTGCAAAAGCTGCTCGATCATCGCCTTTAAAAGCGTCTGCTGCGTCTTGATGCGGCCAAGGTCGCCGTCCGGATAGCCATAGCGCATATCGTTGTCGTGGCGGTAGCGCAGCACCTGCATCACATCGCTGCCGCTGAGTTTACGGTAGCCCTTGGTCTGGTGGATGTGAAGATCCTGATAGGGGTCGTCGTAGTTCATGTTGCGCGGCACATCGTAATAGACGCCGCCCATGGCGTCCACGATCTCGCCGACGGCATCCCATTCCAGTACGACCTGATAATCCGGCTCAAAGCCGACGAGCTGGGCGATCTCCTTATAGAGCGCCTGAATGCCCTTGTCTCCCCCGCCGTAGTAGTTGTAGACGGAGTTGATCTTCTTAATGTCCCAGGGAACGTTGACCATCGTGTCGCGCGGGATGGACATGACGGTCGCCTTCTGGTTCGTCACGTCATAGCTCGCGAGCAGCATCGTGTCGGTGTTGCCGCCGCCGCCCGTGTCGCGGCCGAGAATGAGCACGGTGTAGAAATCCTTGCTCTTTCGCTCGCCGCCCGCCTTCGGGCGCACGCCGTCGCCATAGTCGATGCCGTCGGTCTGCTCGGTGTTGTTATTCTTGCTGTCGCCGCCCTTACTCGGCAGCTCCGGCGCGCGGATTTTCAGCAGATAGCTGCCGCCGGCGACCACGCCGCACAGCAGCGCGATGAGCAGGACCTTGGCAACGAGCCGTCCCGGATGGGAGAACGTCTCGCAGACCTGCTCCCAAGCCTCGTCGCAGTTGCGCTCGAAAAAGCCCTCTTTCCGGTGCGTGTGCCGCCCCTCGTAATAGGGGTCCCTGTCTCTCTCGTAAAGCTCTCTTTGATCACTCATGGCTATGTCCTCTCAGATAGTCCAGCGCTTGCAGTGTGTTGTGGTGAACGGGGTTGCCCATCTGCTCCATTTCCTCCACGGTCATGGCAAGGCCCATTTCAAGGCCCTTGTCCAGATCCTCCCACACGACCTTGCGGAGGTCCTCCACGCCGTCGAAGTCGCGGTTCGGCTCGATGTAATCGGCAAGGTAGATGACCTTTTCAAGTAACGTCATATTTGCCTTGCCCGTCGTATGCCATAAGATCGCGTTGTAAATTTCATCGTCCGCGCCGTACACGTCGCGCGCGAGCGCCGCGCCGGTCTTGGCGTGCAGCAGCTTGAGCGCATGCTGCTCCAGCTCGTCGAGCACGATGTGGTAGTGCTCGCACATCGCGAGCTGCTCTTCCATCGAAAGGCGCTTGGTCGCGTCGTGCAGGAGCGCCGCAAAGCGCGCCTTTTCGACGTCCGCGCCGTACTTTTCCGCGAGCGCCGCGGCCGTCTGCTCGGTGCCGAGCACGTGCGGGATGCGCTTGGCCTTGAGGTAGGAGAGAGCGATGGGTCTCAGGTCCTCTAAGGTTAGACGTTTTAAATCGAGATTTGTTCCATAAAGATGCTTGCGGTAAATATATCCCAGCACCGCGGGGGCCAGAAGCCCATCCGTCTCCCTCTTCGGGATGCGCGCGCGCAGCTCCGTCGACGAGACGTCGACAAGGTTCGGCAGCGTCATCGTCACGATGCGGCTGCCCGGAAAGCGCTGGCCGAGGTACTTGCGCTGCGGGGCGAAAAGCTCCTCGCCGTCTTTTTCCGTGCGGCCAAAGGCGCACAGGCCCGCATACTGCACGATCTCGTCCGGCTTGTACCAGTACTGGAACGTCAAGAACATGTCCGTCCCCATCAGAAGCCACAGCTCATCGTCGGGGCGCTGCTCATGCAGGATGCGCAGCGTGTCCGCGGTGTAGCTCTTACCGCCGCGCGCGATCTCCATGTCGGAGACCGTGACCTTTACGCCCGTGTCGAGCGCGATCTGCTCGCCCATCAGGCGCGTCATCGCAAGGCGGTCGTCCGCCCCTGCCGCGTCGGCAGAGAGCATCTTGTGCGGCGGGATACCGGCGGGGATGAGCAGGAGCTCGTCGAGCCCCAGATATTTTGCCGCGCTCTCGGCCGCGGCCATATGACCCAGATGCGGCGGGTTGAAGCTGCCGCCGTAAATTCCGATCTTCAAGTTTGTTCGACCTCTTTTTCTCTTTTACACGGTCTTCTTCGCTGCCTTGGGCAGCACGATCTTGTCCTTCTTGTCCTTTTTGTGCGAGGGACGGTAGAGCACGAATTTCGTACCGATGACCTGCACCTGCTCGCTGCGCGTCAAGGTGCTCAGCTCGTCGCACGCCTCGCGCGCGGTGAGCATGCTGTTTTCAAGCACGCGGCACTTGATGAGCTCACGCGCCTCCAGCGCGTCGTTCGCCTGCTTGACGAGGTTGTCGCCGATGCCGTCCTTGCCGATGTGGACGATCACGTCGAGGTCATTGGAAAGGCTGCGCAGATATGCGCGCTGTTTGCTGCTTAATTCCATAGTATTTCCTTATCCTTTTTTATTGATGTTCCGCAAGATAATTCTTGAGCGTTTCCTTGAATGCCCGCAGTGCCTTGCCGCGGTGCGAGATCTCCGCCTTTTCTTCTGTCGAAAGCTGTGCAAAGGTCTTTCGCTTGTCAGGCACGAAGAACACGGGATCGTAGCCGAAGCCGTTTTCGCCCATCGGCGCGAACGCGATCGTGCCCTCGACCTCGCCGTCGTCCTGCAAGACGTCGCCGTTCGGGAACGCGCAGGTGATCGTCGTGTGGAAGTGGGCGCGGCGGTCGGCCTGACCGTGCATCATTTGCAGCAAAAGGCGGTAGCGGCCGATATCGTCCAGCCCCTCGCCGCCAAAACGCGCGCTGTACACGCCGGGGCCGCCGTTCAGCGCGTCGACGCACAATCCCGAATCGTCCGCGATGGCGGGCAGCTTCGTCGCCTCCATGACGGCCTTGGCCTTGAGAAGCGAATTCTCGGCAAAGGTCTCGCCCGTTTCCTCCACCTCGATCTTTACGCCGAGGTCGGCCTCCGACACGACCTCCACGCCGAGCTCGCCCAGAATAGCGCTCATTTCCTTCAATTTCTTGGGGTTCTGCGTTGCTAAAACAAATTTCATCGTCAAACCTCCCACGGGTCTTTTTCCCGTCTCTTCCTGCTTTTTTCTTCGCGCTTTTCTTCCTCGCGCTGCGCCTTGCGCTCTTCGCGCTGCGCGCTCATCTTTTCCTGCCATGCCGTGAACTTTTTGTCGAGCTTATCAAGCGGCCATTCGATCTCCGGCACGGGCACGATGACCACCTTGCAGCTCTCACAGTAATACGCGGGTGTGTAGCCGCCGATCAGTCCCGCTCTGCCAAGCCAGACCTGTTCCTTCTCGTCGCCAAATCCGTCTTTGAGCATGCCGTCCTCACCTCTTGGACACCAGTAAATATCACGCAAGACAGGGATGGCTCCGTCTCGCATTTTCTTTCCGCAATAGGGGCAAACAGAAGTGATTTCCATATTCGTCTCCTTATTGTCTCGCAGGTTTATGATTTTCCCATCAGATGAGCGCCTTGACGTATTCCTCCGCGTTGAACGGCTGGAGATCGTCGATGCCCTCGCCGAGGCCGACGTACTTCACCGGCACGCCGAGCTCCTGCGCGATGGCGACGCAGATGCCGCCTTTGGCCGTGCCGTCGAGCTTCGTCAGGATAATGCCCGTCAGGCCCGCCGTCTCGCGGAAGACCTTGGCCTGCTGCAATCCGTTCTGCCCCGTCGTCGCGTCGAGCACCAAAAGCGTTTCCTTCGCGGCGTCGGGCAGCTCTCGGTCGATGATCTTGCGGAGCTTCGAGAGCTCGTTCATCAGGTTCACCTTGTTGTGAAGTCTGCCCGCCGTGTCGCAGAGGACGACATCGACATTTCTCGCCTTCGCCGCAGCGAGCGAGTCGAACAGCACCGCGCCGGGGTCCGCGCCTTCGACCGAGCGGACGATCTCGCAGTCGGCGCGGTTTGCCCAGATCTCAAGCTGGTCTGCCGCCGCCGCGCGGAACGTATCCGCCGCGCATAAAAGTACGCGCTTGCCCTCGCCCTTCAGACGGTGGGCGATCTTGCCGATGGACGTGGTCTTGCCCACGCCGTTCACGCCGATGACCAGCACGACGCTCGGCTGCGTCGATAAGTCGAGCGCGGTGTCGCCCACGTTCAGCTTTTCGATGAGGATCTCGCGCAGCGCCTGCTTCACATCGTCGCCGCGCTGGATGCTCTTCTGGTACACGACGTCGCGCAGCTTTTTCACCGCGTCGTGCGCGACCGTCGCGCCGAGGTCAGCCATAATGAGGCTGTCCTCAAGCTCGTCATAGAATTCGTCGTCAATGGTCTCCCACACGATGGTGTCGAACCACGCCTTTTTGATCTTTGCAAAAATACCCATTTGTTTCTCCTCGCGCTTTATTCCTTAATGTTGAGTTCCTTCGCCATGTCGTTCATATTGATCGTCAGCACCTTGCTCACGCCGCGCTCCTGCATCGTCACGCCGTAAAGAACGTCCGCTGCCTCCATCGTACCGCGGCGGTGCGTGATGACGATAAACTGCGTTTTGCTCGTGATGCGGCGCATGTAGTTGGCCACGCGCACCACGTTCGGCTCGTCGAGCGCCGCCTCGATCTCATCCATGACGCAGAACGGCGTCGGATGAACCTTCAGGATGGCGAAGTACAGCGCGATGGCGACGAACGCCTTTTCGCCGCCCGAGAGCAGCGTGATCGTCTTGAGCGCCTTGCCCGGCGGCTGGACCTTGATCTCGATGCCGCAGGAGAGCACGTCGTTCTCATCCTCGAGCTCGAGCGTGGCCTTGCCGCCGCCGAACAGCTCCAAAAACGTCTCCTGGAAGCTCTCGCGGATCAGCGCGAACTGCTCTTTAAAGATGACGGTCATCTCGCTTGTGATGCTGTCGATCACGCCGACGAGCTCGCCCTTTGCCTTTTCCACATCGTCGCGCTGGGTCGTGAGGTAGGTGTAGCGCGTATTCACGCGCTCGAATTCCTCGATCGCGCCGACGTTGACCGCGCCAAGGCCGCTGATGGCGCGCTTGAGCTCGCCGATGCGGCGGCTCGCCTTAGCGACGCTCTCAAGCTCAATGCGCTGCTCTTGCGCGGCGGAGTGCGACAGCTCGTAGTTTTCCCACAGCTTGTCGAGGATCTGCTGCTCCTCCATCGCGCTCGTCGCGCGCTTCTGTTCGAGCTTGCTGACGCTGCGCTCGACATTGAGCACATTTTCGTTGAGCTCGCGGCCGCGGCGGTCGCTCTGGCTGCGCTCGGCTTCAAGTGCGAGTTTCGCTTTGGAAAGCGCTTCGAGCTCGGCGCGCTTTTCCGTCATTTTGCCGCTCAGCGCGGCGATCTCAGTCTCATGCGTGCCGATCTCGCGCTGCGCCTGCTCGCTCGCCGCCTTGTACTGCTCGATGAGCGCCTTTCTGCTCTGCTCGTCGCCCTGCATCTGGCAGCGCAGGCCCTCCAAGCTCGCGAGCGACTTTTCCGTCGTCTCGCGCTCGGCGGCATAGCCTGCGAGCGCACTCTTCTTCTCGGCGATCTCGTCGCCGAGGCGCGAGCTCGAACGCAGCAGCTCGCTCTGGCCGGAAAGGCTCTTTTCCGCCTGCGCGCGCAGCTCGCCCGCCTCCTTTTCCTGCGAAAGCGCGAGCGCTTCCTTTTCCTCCGCCACGCGCTTCACTTCGCCGCGGCGGCGCGCGATGGTCTCGCGCTCGGTATCCAAACTCTCGAGCCGCTCGCGCAGCGACGAGAGCAATAAGTCATAATGATTTTTATCGCCCTGCAATTTGAGCACGGCGTCCTCCGCCGCGCGCTGCTGGCCCTGCGCGACCTCCAGCTCGTAGCGCGCTTTGGCAAGCTCGCGCTTGGCGTCCTCGGCGGCCTTGGCGGCAAGGTCGAGCTTTTCGGCAAGACTGCCGCGCCGCGCCGTCAGCTCGCGCAGCTCGCCTGCGCGGCTCAGAATGCCTGCGCTGCGAGAGATCGAGCCGCCCGTCATCGAGCCGCCGCGGTTCAAAACCTGGCCGTCGAGCGTCACGATGCGGAACGCGTTCGAAAACCGGCGCGAGATCGTGATGCCGCAGTCAAGGTCCTCGACCACGACCGTGCGGCCGAGCAGATTCTTGAAAATGCCGTCGTATTCGCGGTCGTATTCCACCAGCTCGCTCGCAAGGCCGACATAGCCGTACTCGTTCTGCACGCGCGCATCGCGCAACGCCTCGCCGCGGATCGACGAGAGCGGCAGGAACGTCGCGCGTCCGCCGTCGCGCTGCTTTAAGAGTTGGATGGCGCTCTTCGCGTCCTCCTCACGCTCAACGACGATGTTCTGCAAGCCCGCGCCGAGCGCGATCTCGATCGCGACGGCGTATTTTTTATCGACCTTCATCAAATTGGCGACCGGCCCGCGCACGCCGCGCAGGGCATTGCGCTCGCGCGCCTGCATGACCGTGCGCACCGCCTTGTTGAAGCCCTCGTACTCCTTTTCCATCTCGCTGAGCAAGCGGATGCGGGAGTCTAAATTGTTCATTTCCATCGTGAGGGAAACGTGCTTTTCGCCCGTCTCCTTCTCGCGCTCGACGCGCCCCTGCATCTTCATCGTATGGCCCGCGATGATATTGCGGATGGCGTCGGCCTCCTCCTGCGCGGTCTCGAGCGCCCTGCGGTTCTCCGCGGCGCTCTTGCGCGTGTCGGAAAGCTGGGTTTCCCCGCTCTCCTGCTCGGCGGCGATGGCGCTCTCGCGCTCGTCCATTTCCGAAAGCGTCGAGCGCAGGGCGGCAACTTCCGCGCGGCTGTCCGCCGCGGCGGACAGGGCAAGTGCTTCGCGTCCGCGCAGGGTCTCGGCCTCGCTTGCGGCCTCGCCCGCGTTTTTCGACAGCTCCTCCGCCTGCTTGAGCAGCGAAGAAAGCGCCGTTTCGACTTCGTTTTTGCTTCTCTCCAGCTCTTCGATACGCGCGCGCTGCTGCGCGATCTGCGCATCCATCGATCCCACGCGGTCAGACTGGCTCCTGAGCTCCTCCTCCACGCGCGTGATGTTCTCTTCGTTGTGCGCGATGCCTGTTTGCAGCACCGCGACGGCAGATTCCTGCTCTTTAACCTGCGCGTCGAGCTCCGAGAGCTGCGCGCGCTTTTCCTCCTGCGCGATGTCGTTCTCGTGAATGCGCGCGGAAAACTGCTCCGACGCGGCGTACAGCGCCTCTAAGTCCGCGTTCGCCTTTTTGAGCTCCTCGCGCGCGAGCGACAGGTCGGTGTCGAGCTTGATGGCGTTCGTCTTGAGCGTTTCCAGATTTTCAAGCCACACGGAAATTTCCAAAAGGCGCAGTTCGTCGCGGTAGATAAGATACTGCTTCGCCGTCTCTGCCTGCGCACGCAGGGGTTCGACCTGCAATTCCAGCTCGGCGATTTTGTCGTTGATGCGCACTAAGTTTTCTTCCGTGCGCTCCAATTTACGTTCCGTCTCCTCCTTGCGGTAGCGGAAGCGCGAAATGCCCGCCGCCTCTTCAAAGATCTCGCGACGGTCGCCGCTCTTCTGCGAGAGTATTTCGTCGATGCGGCCCTGACCGATGATGGAATAGCCCTCGCGGCCCATGCCGGTGTCCATGAAGAGCTCGTTCACATCGCGCAGGCGCACGGACTGCTTGTTGATATAGTATTCCGATTCGCCGCTGCGGTAGTACCGGCGCGTGACGGCGACCTCGGTCTCCTCCATGCTGGGGAAGATGTGCTCGGTGTTGTCGAGCACGAGCGTCACCTGCGCAAAGCCCATCTGGTTGCGCGTTTCCGTGCCGCCGAAGATGACGTCCTCCATCTTCGCGCCGCGCAGCGACTTGCTCGACTGCTCGCCCATGACCCAGCGAATGGCGTCCGAAATATTCGATTTACCGCTTCCGTTCGGCCCGACGATGGCGGTGATGTCCTCACCGAAGTTGAGCACCGTCTTGTCCGGGAAGCTCTTGAACCCTTGGATCTCCAATGCCTTTAAGTACACGAGCGATATCCTCCTTGGAAAAAGGCGTCATCCCCCACGATAAGGGTATAATGACACATTTTGACTAATACTATATACCATTTTTCCGCCGCCTTTTCAAGTGGATTCGATGAACAAAGCGCAAAAAGACGCCCGAAGGCGTCTAAAACTGTCGAAAAACCCCTAACGGGTTTTTCCGGCAAACTTTTTCAGTCTGCTGCGCGCACGAATTGTTCGCCTACGGCGAACAATTCGCACACTTGCAGCCTGAGTTGTATTTTCTGTCAGGTACACGCCCCGACAGAAAATGATTTAACTCTATTTGCCGACTTCCGTCGGCAAACTCTGCGAGGCTTTTTTACTTCTTCTTTTCGTCGATCAGCGCATACAGCGCGTTGAGCGCGTCGGAGAGGCTGCCGAGACGCTGGATGAGACCGCAGGCCACCGCCTCTTCTCCGTAGAGCACACTGCCGACATCGGAGGCTAAGTCCTGCGTGTCCATCATCAGGCGCAGAAACTCGTCGCGCCCGATGCGTGAGTTTTTCGTCACAAAGCGCACAATGCGCTCCTGCAAGCGCTCAAAATACTGGTACGTCTGGGGCGCGGCGATGATCGTGCCGCTCGTGCGTACGGGATGGATGGTCATCGACGCCGACGGCGCGATCATCGTCACCATCGGCGCGACAGCAAGCGGCACGCCGATGGAGTGTCCCCCGCCAAGCACAAGCGAGACCGTCGGCTTTTTCATCCCCGAGATCAGTTCGGCGATGGCAAGCCCCGCCTCCACGTCGCCGCCGACGGTGTTGAGCAGGAATAAAACGCCGTCGATGTCCTCGCTCTCCTCTAAATACGCCAGCAGCGGCAGTACGTGTTCGTATTTTGTCGCCTTCTGCGTGTTCGGCAGCAGCATGTGGCCCTCGATCTGTCCGGCAATCGTCAGGCAGTGGATGGCCGCGCGGCTATTTTTGATGACGACCGAGCCGAAGTCGATGACCGGCTGAATGGGCGGCAGCAGCGGCTCCTGCCCGTTTTTCTCCTCGTCCTGCGAGGGTTTCATTTCGCTTCTCATGGCAAAGTCCTCCCGAAAGTCATTTCCGGTAGGATTTGCAGAAAGCGCGAAAAGCATACCCTTTGTGCCGTCGGAAATACGAGCCTCAAACTGGGAAGCACTTTAATATCCCCAAGTCATCAGTTTCCATTCCCCGCCATCGCTGCGAGCCAACCACCAGGACCATGTGTATTCCGTGTCCGGCTCCCAAGCTCCGCCGCCCTCTTTCGGAGAGCGAAAGCTGCTGTCGAACATGATGCATTGTGTAAAAGCCAGATCGTTGTCATTTGCCTTTTCCAAATCATTCATCCACGAAAGGTTCTTTTCATCCGTGCAGACGTCATCTGACGAATATGAAATGCTATGTAATTCGCAGCCTTCCCACGAACCGATCATCTCTTCGATCACCTTTATCGCATCATCCATATCCTGTTCTGTGTAGACAGCCGAATCGCCATAATCGACCGTTATGTTTGACGTTTCCTTGCTGCCGCATCCAGCCAGCAGGGCAAAAAGCACTACGCAAATAACCGATAAGCTGTATTTTTTCATCTTATGACCTCCATATCTCTCATTTTTCTATATTTTTATACTGCTTATTTTACCAGAAAGCATTGTCCGAATCCAGCAAAAAAGCGCCCGAGGGCGTTTTCCTCTGGCTCTTGCAGCTTTTTATTTGTACGTCAGCAAATCTTCCACGCTCTTGCGCTTCGGCGCGGCGGGCTCCTCATCGGGATAGCCAAGACCGATAACACAGCCGACCTTCTGATTCTCCGGCAGGTTCAAAAGTCCCATGATCTTCTCTTCGTCGAAGTAGCCCGTGATGACGGTGCCGACGCCGCGCTCCCATGCGGCAAGACAAAATGTCTGCGCGGCGATGCCCGCGTCGAACATCTCAAAGCCCGCCTCCTTCGGCGTCGAGAACGAGCCGTCGCGCTCGTAGCCCGAGCGGCCGGTCACATAGGTAAGCACCATAACGGCGGGGCAGTTTTTGAGCGTCTTCTCGTTCAGCTTGAAATCAAGCACCATCTCCTCCGCCATTTTGTCGATCGTCGTGCGATCCTCGACGAGCACATAGCGCGCGATCTGCGTATTCTTCCACGAGGGGGCGTAGGCCGCGTCGGCGACGATCTGCTCGATGACCTCGTGCGGGACGGGTCTCTGCTGGTATTTACGGATGCTTCTTCTGCTTCTGATGGCCTGTATCGTTTCCATATTTGGTTCTCCTTTGCTGATGGGTTGAATTCAATGCCGATTCACGGCGTTTCTTTGGCGTTTATCATAACAGAAGCGTGCGCAAAAATCCAGTGGAAAAACAGCCGGTTCTACCGATTCATCTTATTGCAGGCCCGTCAGCGGATTTTCCTGGCAAAATCCGTCGGTCAAACTATAGGACATGCCAAGCGTTCCAAATGGGAAATAGTGAACCGTATAATAGGCCCGTCCCGCTGAAAACTGCTCGATGGAAATGTAAATCGGCAGCAAGGGCATTTTCTTTGAGTAAACTCCCACCGACTGCACGCGGATCTCAGCGACATACTCCTCCGGCACCTCGCACCTGCGTGAAACAAAAGGATGGGAAGAAATGCAGGCCAATATCATACCGAACAGGGCTACAATCAGCAGTGCGATCATCGTTTTTTTGTGTTTCTTCATGTTCTGTCACACCCCTGTGCGTTCCTCTGCTTTCTGCCTCTTCTCCATACGATGATCGCATGGATGATGAGGGACGCGACCGATATCGCGACGATCTGGGAGTGGGATGTGAACGGCTTACAGTACCATTCCATCGGGTCCAATCTCGTCAGCTTTGCCGTCAAATAGGAAGAAATAAAGCTCAGTATATTCCCGATAAAAATGATGGGAACGTTATTTGTTTTCAGCGCACCGGTACAAAATCGCAAAGCTGACGATCATCACGGCGTAATACAGCATCGTCCCCGAAGTAACATCACCCTTCACAGAAAGGTAGGCAAACGGTACGCAATACGCGATGAGCAGCAGCACTCTGATGAGCCACGATTTTTTCATAAAACCCTCCCATTTTTCTCTCAAAATCTCTCTTTCGTCATCATATCAGACCTTTTGCGCAAAGTCTACCATAAAAACCGCCCGAAGGGAGAGTCTTCGGGCGGTTCCCATATTCACTTTTCCGTGCCGTAGAAAAACAGCGCGACCGTTCCCGGGCCGACGTGGGCACCGGTGACAGGCTCGTAGACCACGTTCAGGCATTCGCCGGTGAAGCCCCTCTCGCGCAGCAGCGCGATGAGCGCCTGCGCGCCCTCTTCATTGTCTGCGTGGGCGATGCCGAGCATCTCGCTCTTGTCGAGCGCGCGGCCGTCGTAATAATTCGCAAGCTCCTGATACGCGCGCTTCATGCCGCGCACCTTGCCGCAGGAGACGATGTGCCCCGTCTCGTCGCCGCGCAGGATCGGCTTGATGCTCAGTACTGTGCCGATCAGCGCCGTCGCGCTCGAAATGCGCCCACCGCGCTTCAAGTACGCAAGGTCGTCGACCGTGAAAAACTGGCACATGTGCGGTCTTCTCGCGAGCAAATGCGCCTTGATCTCGTCTAAGCTCTTCCCCCCTTCGATCATGCGCGCGGCCTCGAGCACCTGCAACCCCTCGCCAAGGGAGGCAGCGTAGGTGTCGATCGTGACGATCTTCCGTGCGGGGTATTTTTCCGTCAGCTCGCCCGCGGCGATGACCGCGGCCTGCGCCGTGCCGCTGATGCCGCCGGACATGCCGACGTAGAGCACATCGTCGCCCTGAGAGAGCGCACGTTCAAAGTAGTTCGCCATCAGGTCGGGATTGACCATCGACGTTTTGACGACCGCGCCGCGGCGCATCGCGCCGTAGAACGCCGCGCCGTCGAAATCCACATCATCGGGATAGTCCGTCTCCTTTCCGTCCACCGTGTAGGAAAACGGCACGACGGTGATGTGGTGTTGCTTCGTCAGCGCAACCGGCAGGTTCGCGGACGTATCGGTGAATAACTGGAGCATGACTCTCTTCCCTTCCTGATTCTTATGCAATATGCGTTATGACAGCTTATCACGCCGCGAGCGCTTATGCAAGTAAAAGCACAGGAAACTTTACACTTTGTTCACCATTGCATGATTTTGGACAGAAAACGCCCTCCCATTTGTGGGAGAGCGTTTTCGAAATCGCAGAATGTTTTCTTATGCCTGCTCAAAGATGGCCTTCATACACTTGTAGGTCATATAGCAGTCGAGCTTGGCGACCGTTTCATACGGTGCGTGCATCGAGAGCACGGGCACGCCCGCGTCGAGCGTGTCGATGTTGCGCTGGGCCATGAACTTGGCGACCGTACCGCCGCCGCCTGCGTCGGTCTTGCCCATCTCGGCCATCTGCCAGAAGACGCCGTTGTCGTTCATCAGCTTGCGTACCTTGCCAACGACCTCAGCGCTTGCGTCGCTCGCGCCGCCCTTGCCGCCGGAACCGGTATACTTGCACAGCGCCACGCCGTAATTGACGAAGGCGGAGTTGCGCTTGTCGTACACGTCGGCAAAGTTCGGGTCATAGGCCGCCGTCACATCTGCGCTCAGGCAGAAGGAGTTGGCAAAGCAGTCAGAAAGCGCGACGCCCTGCGTGCGGCACATGTCGCCCATGAACCACTCAAACGCCTGAGACAACATACCGGACACGCCCTCGGAGCCGATCTCCTCCTTGTCCGCGAAGATGCAGACCGCGGTCTTCTTCGGGGACACAGCGTCAAAAATACCTGCAAGCTCTGCATACGCGCAGACGCGGTCGTCGTGACCGTAGGACGCGATGAAGCTGCGGTCAAAGCCGATGTCGCGCGCCCTGCCGGCGGGGACGACTTCGAGCTCGGCGGAGATGAAGTCCTCCTCCGTAATGCCGTACTGCGCGTTCAAATACTGGAGAACGCCGAGCTTGAAACGGTCGGAGCAGTCCTTATCTTCAAACGGCTTTCCGCCGAGCAGCACGTTCAAGCTCTCGCTCGGGATGGCCTCGTTGAGCGGCTTTTTGCCCTGCTCGCGGCCAAGGTGCGGTAAAAGGTCGTTGATGATGAACTGGGGATCATCCTCCTTGCCGCCGACGTGAACGTCGACCTTCGAGCCGTCGCGCAGCACGACCACGCCGTGCAGCTCAAGGGGGATCGTCACCCACTGGTACTTGCGGATACCGCCGTAGTGGTGGGTCTTGAAGTAGGCCATCTCGGCCTCCTCGTAGAGCGGACGGGGCTTTAAGTCGAGGCGCGGGGAGTCGGTATGCGCCGCGCCGATGTTCGCACCGTGGCTCAGGTCTTCGCTGCCGATGACAGCGAGCATGATGCCCTTGCCGCGGTTATTGAAGTAGACCTTGTCGCCGGCGCTCAGCTTCATACCCGCTTCGTAGGCCTTGAAGCCCTTCTTTTCCGCCAGCTCGATGCAGTACTCCACGCAAAGGCGCTCGGTCTTGCCGTTGTTGAGGAACTTCTTGTAGTCCTCGCAATAGGCCTCCATCGCTTTTTCATCCTCTGCGCTCAGGCGGTCATAGCCATTCTTGGGGGCGTAGAGCAGTTTTTCAGCGAGCTTGTTCTTTTCACTCATCTCTCAGTTTCCTCCTTCAAATTGTTGATAATCGTGTTGATATAGACCTCAGCCGCGTGTTCCGCCTTTTCAGCGGTCGGCAGATCGTTCACAAATTCATAATCGCACTGCGCGCGGAAATAGTCCGCGTCCTTCTGTGCCGCGATGCGCGACCTTGCATACTCCTCGGTGATGCTGTCGCGCGCCATGATGCGCTTGACCCGCATCTCTTCAGGCGCCGTTACGGCGACGGTCGCGTCACAGATCGCGCCAAGGCCGCTCTCGATGAGCTTGATAGCATCGAGGCCGATGATCTCCGCGTTCGTCGCCGCCATTTTCTGCGCCAGCGCGCGCGGGATGCGCTCGTGCACGATGGCGTCGAGCTCGGCGAGCTTTTTTCTGTCCTTAAAGACGATCAGGCCGATGGCGTGGATGTCCACGCTGCCGTCCTGCCGAAAAATGACATCGCCGAACGCCTCGCGCAGCGCGCGCAGCAGCGGCTCGTCATCTTTTAACATCTCGTGATAGACCGCGTCGCAGTCGAGCACGCATGCGCCCTTTCTTTCAAGCGCGCGCAGAAGGCTCGTCTTCCCCGCGCCCGTGCCGCCGGTGATGCCGATGACGATCTTGCCGTCGTCCGCGTCCTCCACATGGAAGCCCGCGGCCTTTTTGAGGCGGTTGCCGATGGCAAGGCCAAGGCCTTTACTGTCCGGACATTGTGCCCAGATCTCGCCCACATTCGTCTCGTCGAACGTCCGCAGTGCGTCAAAGACGTGCTGCGCCTGCGCGCGCTTATCGTCGCTCGCACCGAGGGGGTGGACGATGTGCCCGTCGAAGAGCCGCGTGAACTCGTCAAAGCAGATGATGCCGGACTTCTCGCCCGCGTGTGTGAGCAGATAGCGCGCGCTCGCCTTCGCCCCGCCAGTCACGACCGTGACGGGGGCCTTAGGCGCATAGTGGCGGTACTTCATGCCTGGGGCGCGCGGCTTTTCGCCGTCATTCATCTTCTGCGTCACGGCCTTGTCGACCGTCACCTCGCCCAGCGCATCGCGCAGGCTCTCGAGCGGCAGTCCGCCCGGGCGCAACATCTGCGGCGGCGTGACCGTCAGGTCGATGATCGTCGACTCCACGCCCACCTGACAGGGGCCGCCGTCGACGATACCGTCGATCTTGCCCCACATGTCCTCGCGCACGTGCTCTGCCGTCGTGCAGCTCGGGCGGCCCGAGGTGTTCGCGCTCGGCGCGGCGACCGGCACGCCGGATGCTTCGATGATGGCGCGCGTGACCGCATGGTCGGGACATCTCATGCCGACGGTCTCGAGCCCGCCGGTCGTGCGCAACGGCACGCAGGGCTTTTTCTTTAAGATCATTGTCAGTGGGCCGGGCCAGAAGCGCTCGGCCAGCTTGTAGGCCGCGTCCGGCACGTCCTCACAGTAGCGCGTAAGCCAGCTTGCGTCCGGAATGTGCAGGATGAGCGGGTTGTCCTGCGGGCGGCCCTTGGCCTCGAAAATGTGCAGCACGGCTGTCTCGTCAAGGCCGTTCGCGCCGAGGCCGTAGACCGTCTCCGTCGGGATGGCCAGAAGCCCGCCGCGGCGCAGAATGTCCGCCGCCTGCGCGATGCTCTCTTTATCCTCCACCGTGCGGAGGGTAAACCATTTTGTCTCCAATGTTCTCTCTTCTTTCTTAAGCCTCGGTGCTCTCGCGCAGCTTTTCGGCCTGCTCCTGCATCGTGAGCGCGTCGATGATGGGGTCTAAATCGCCGTTCATCACGGCGTCGATGTTGAAATTCTTGTTCTCGCCCGTCAGGCGGTGGTCAGTCACGCGGTTTTGCGGGAAGTTATAGGTGCGGATGCGCTCGTTGCGCATGCCGCTGCCGACCTGCGCGCGGCGCTCGCTCGTGATCGCACCCTCCACGCGCTCGCGCTCAGCCTCGTAGAGCTTGCTCGCGAGCATCGCCATACACTTGGCGCGGTTCTGGAGCTGGGAGCGCTCCTCCTGACACGAGACGACGATGCCCGTTGGCTTGTGGATGAGGCGCACGGCGGAGCTCGTCTTGTTGACGTGCTGGCCACCCGCACCGGAAGCGCGGTAGACCTGCATTTCGATATCCTCGGGCCGGAGGTCGACATCAACCTCCTCCATCTCTGGCAGCACCGCGACGGTCGCGGTCGAGGTGTGCACGCGCCCGCCGGATTCGGTCTCCGGCACGCGCTGGACACGGTGGACGCCGGATTCGAACTTGAAGCGCGAATACGCGCCATCGCCATTGACCATGAAGTCGGCCTCTTTCACGCCGCCGAGCTCCGTGTCGTTGTAGTTCAAAAGCTCCACGCGGTACCCCCGCTTTTCCGCGTACATCGCATACATGCGGTAGAGGTCGGCGGCAAAAAGCGCGCTCTCCTCCCCGCCCACGCCGCCGCGGATCTCGACGATGACGTTTTTGTCGTCGTTCGGGTCGCGCGGCAGGAGCAGCACGCGCAGCTCGTCAAAAAGGCGCTCTTTTTCCGCCTTGGCAGTGTTCAATTCCTCCTGCGCCATGTCCTTGAGCTCGGGATCGGATACAAGCTCCAGCGCCTGCACGATGTCGTCCTCGCACTTCTGGTACGCGCGGTAGGCCTCTACCACGGCGGAGAGCTCCTTCTGCTCGCGCGTGAGCGCGCGCAGCTTCTTTGGGTCAGCGTAAATTTCCGGCACTTCGAGCAGCTCGCCGATCTCGTCATAGCGGCGCGCGAGCTGTTTGAGCTTTTCCCACATCAGGCCTTGTCCTCCGCAATGAAGTCAGAGCAGGCCTTGACGAACTGGTCGCGCCAGAAGTGATAGCCCGCCGAATCGGGGCAGAGCGAGACCTCCGCCACGTGCGGCGTCTGCAAATAGAGGTCCATCTGGCGGAAAACGTCCTTGTAGTCCTGCTCGCTCTTGTGCGTGATGAGATACGCCGCGTTCTGAATTTCATAGCCGCGGCGCTTCAAAAAACCGCGAATAACGCTCGAACAGCGGCCCGCCCACACGGGCGTGCCGAGGATGACGAGCTTGTAGTCCGACAGCGGCTTCTGGCATTTCGGGCGCGAAACCGCACTCGTGCGCTTGTGCATCGCGTCAAAGCAGCAGCGAAGGTAGCCCATCGTGCCGCTGCGATCGACCTTGTCGCGAATTTCGAGACATTCGCAGTCCAGCGCCTCGGCGACCTCCTCCATGGCTTTTTTCGTGTTTCCCGTGCGGGAATAGTAAAGGCATAAAATGTTATCGTTCATACTCAGTTTCCTCTCAGCAGGAGCCAACCGGTGGCAAAGGCCTCCCGCACATAGTAGTTGAGCTGTAAGGCATCGTAATAGGCGCTACGCGGCAGCGTCGCCGCCACGCCGCAGGCCGCATCTGTTCCGGCGATGCGCCCCGCCCTAAAAATATGGTAGTCGTTCGTGACAAAGGCGAACGTGTCGCCCGCATCAAGCCCCAGCTCCGCCATGATCTCTTCGCTGTAAGCAAAGTTCTCCTGCGTACTGGTCGATCGGTCCTCGCGGTAGATGCGGCTCTCGTCCACGCCGTGGGCGATGAGCCAGTCGGCCATGCAGTCGGCCTCGGAGATATCCTCCCCCGGCCCCTGACCGCCTGAGCAGATAATGGGGATGTCCGGCTTGTCCGCGATGAAGTCAAGCGCCGCCTGCAGCCGCGACGAGAGCATCAGCGACGGCGTCGTGCCGTTCACGCCCGCGCCCAAAATAACCACGCACTGCGCGTCTTCCGCGCGCCCGTCCGTGTGCGCGCCGCGAATAACGAGCGATTCAAGATACCCGAATGCGACAAGGCCTAGGCACACGAGCGCGAGCAGAACGCGTTTTCCCCACTTCGCCCACGCATGCTCTTTGTACTGCTCGAGCATCGCAAAGACGATCAAAAGCGCCGTCAGGCACCAGAACAGGAGTCCTGCAAAGCGCACACCCGGGACGGCCCGGCACGCCGCGCCGAGCACGGCGCAGGCTGCTGCCGCCGTCCACAGTCTTTTTTGTTTCTTCATGGTATGTTCCTCATTCGCCCGCCTGCTCGGCGAGCGTTTCCCACTTTTCCATCAGCTCGCCGAGCTTCTGCTCGGCGGCTTCCTTCTCCTTGTAAATTTCACTGTAACGCTCGTAGTCGCCGCCCGCCTCTTCGAGGCGCTGCTCGATCTCGGCGATGGCGGTCTCCTGCGCGGAAATTTCCTTTTCACAGATGGTGAGCTGCCGCCGCGCCTGCTGGGCCGAGCGATTCGGCTTCGGTTTTTCTGTAACCGTCTTTTCCTTTACAGCCTTTGGCGTGTGGTCGATCTTGTTCTGCGCCTCCAGTGCCTTGACCTGCCGGTAGCGCGCAAAGCCCATCGGATAGTCGGTGATGACGCCGCCCTCCAGCTCCCACACGCGCGTTGCAAAGCGGTTGATGAAATAGCGGTCGTGGCTCACGAACAGGAGCGTCCCGTCGTAGCTCTCCACCGCCTCTTCAATCCACTCGCGCGAGGCGATATCGAGGTGGTTCGTCGGCTCGTCGAGGATCAGGAGATTCACTTCCTCATCCATCAGGATACAGAGCTTGAGGCGCGAAAGCTCGCCGCCCGAGAGCACGCTGACGCTCTTAAAAACGTCCTCGCCCGTGAAGTGGAACGCGGCCAGGCGGTTGCGCGCGCTCTGCGGCGTGATGTTGCGCTTGGAGTAGAGCATCGTGTCGACCAAGTTGCGCTCCGGCGCGTCGAATTCGACGATCTGCGGCAGATACGCGATGCGCACCGACGGGCCGAACTTGATCTTGCCCTCGTCGGGATATTCCTCTTCCATCAGCATCTTGATGAGCGTCGACTTGCCCGTGCCGTTGTCGCCGATGAGCGCGATGCGCTCGCCGCCGCGCACCTGTAAATCCACGTCGTGGAACAGCACGCGGTCGCCAAAGCTCTTTTTAAGCTTTTTGAGCGCAAACACCTCGTCGCCGTAGAATTCCTGCGACTTGAACTGCGCACTCAGCGCCCGCTCCTTCGTCGGCTTGTCCGTCGTGCGCATGCGCTCGATGCGCTTTTCCATCGACAGCGCGCGGCGGTACGTCTTGTCCATACCCTTGAAGGCGAACATGCGCAGCTGCTCGGCGCTCTTTTCGAGCTGAGCGATTTTGGCCTGTTCCTTTTCGTATTGGCGCATTTTTTCCAGGTAGCGGCGCTCTTTTTCCACCGCGTAGAAGCTGTAATTGCCACTGTAGAACTCCGCCTTGCCGTCGAGCACCTCGATGACGCGCGTGATGGTACGGTCCAAAAAGTATCGGTCATGCGAGATGGCGACGACCGTGCCCTTGAACGTTGACAAATACTGCTCCAGCCATTCGATGGCGTGCAGGTCCAGATGGTTCGTCGGCTCGTCGAGAAGAAGAATATCCGTGTCCTCCAAAATGAGGCGGCCGAGGTTCACGCGCGTCTTTTCGCCGCCTGAAAGCGTGTCGAACAGGCGCTCGCGCATCTCCGGCGGGATGGAAAGGCCGTTCGCGACCTTGTTGATGGGCGTCTCGGTGTCGTAGCCGCCGAGACCCTCGAACTTGGCCGAGAGCTCGCCGTAGCGGCGCAGCGTTTCCTCGCTCTCGTCGCCGTTCGCCATCTGCTGGGAGAGGGCGTTCATCTCGTCCTCCATCCTCTGCATGCGCGAAAACGCGCTCTTGAGCACATCCTCGACCGTGTAGCCCTCGGGATACACGGGGATCTGCGAGATGAGGCCCAGCCTGCGGCCCGAGGCGATGCTCACCTCGCCCGCGTCGTAGTCGAGCTCGCCCGTCAGGATGCGGAAGCAACCTGATTGGTTTTGCCCGCGCCGTTTTTGCCGAGAAGGCCCACGCGCTCGCCCGTGTCGATCTGAAAGGTGATACCGTCCAGTATTTTCTTTTCGAGGTCAAAGGACTTGACGAGTCCCGTAATGCTGATGTCGATCATGCTTTGGTCAGTTCCTCTACGATCTTCTCAAAGTGCATGGAGTGCGAGGCCTTGACGAGCATCGCCGTCTCCGCCGTGAACGCCGCCTTGACGGCGCCCATCGCCTCGTCCACGCTCCCGAACCACTGCGCAGAGGGGTTCCCTTCTGTAAAGTATTTTGCCCGTGCGCCGATTGCGATGACAGTGTCGATGCCAAGCTCTTTGGTGAGTTCTCCGATTTCCCTGTGCGCACGCTCAGTGAGCTCGCCGAGCTCCGCCATATCGCCGATGACGGCGGCCTTTTTGCCGCCGCTCGCGCCCAATACGCGCAGCGACGCCGCCATCGACTGCGGACCTGCGTTGTAGCAGTCGTCGAGCAGGCGGCGGTTTTCAGAGAACGTGATGACGTGCATGCGTGAGCCCGCGGGCTCGTAGGCCGCAGCGCCGCGCTCGATCTCCTCTTTGGTCTCGCCAAGGTACTCGCCGATGGCCGCGGCCATCGCCGCGGAGTAGACCATGTGCTTTCCCGGCACGGGGATGGAGAGCGCGTAACGCTCCTTTGCCGTCGTCACGACGCAGCGAATGCCGTCGATGCCAAGGTCTTCAACCTCGCTGACGCGGACATCGCAGTGCTCGGACAGGCCGCAGCGCAACGTTCTCTGCGGCAGAGAGACGGTGTTCAAAAGCTCGTCGTCGCCGTTTAAGACGGCGAGGCCGTCTTTTTTGAGGTTTTCAAAGATCTCGCACTTGGCCTTCAGAATGTTCTCGCGCGATCCGAGGTATTCAATGTGCATGTCGCCGACGTTCGTGATGACGGCGATATTGGGCTTCACCATCTCGCCAAGATACCGGATCTGCCCCGCGCGGTCCATGCCCGTCTCGATCACCGCCGCCTGATGCGCGCGGGAGAGGCCCAGCAACGTCTGCGGCGTGCCGATCTCATTATTATAGTTGGCCGCGGTCTTGAGCGTATGGAACTTCACGCCCAGTACCGAGGCGATCATTTCCTTTGTTGTCGTCTTGCCGACGCTGCCCGTCACCTGCACAAAGGGGATAGAAAACTGCGCACGGTACCACGCGGCCAAGTCCTTGAGCGCAAGCAGCGTGTCGGGCACCTTGATGTAGAACTTTCCGGGCAGCAACGTTTCCGGCACACGCGCGCACAGGCAGCCCTCCGCCCCCGCGGAAAGCGCCTTTTCGATATAGTCATGCCCGTCGAAGCGCTCGCCGACGAGCGGCAGGAAAACTTCGCCGCTCTTAACGGTGCGGCTGTCGGTGTTCACGCCGAGGATCTTCGCCGTCCCCTCGCCCTGCAGCAGCTCGCCGTGCACCGCCGCGAGCAGTTCCTTTACCGTAATAGCCTCCATTTACAGCCCTCTTCTCTGCTTCAGCGACTCTTCGACGATCTTCTCGCACAGCTCCTCGTAGCTGATGCCGACCGCCGCTGCCTCCTGCGGAAGGAGGCTCGTCTTCGTCATACCGGGCAGCGTGTTGATCTCAAGGAAGTACGGCGTACCGTCCGGCGTGACGATGAAGTCCGCGCGGGAGTAGACGCTCAGGCCGATCAGGCGGTAGACCGTCTCGGTCGCGGTGCGCACGCGCATCTCCCAGTCCTCGGGGATGGGAGAGGGGCAAATTTCCTCCGCCGCGCCGGCCTGATACTTGTTCGCGTAGTCATAAAAGCCCGTCTTCGGGATAATTTCGATGGAGGGCAGTGCCTTGCCCGCGATGATACCAACCTGGATCTCGCGGCCGGAGATGTACTGTTCGAGCACGACCTGCGCGCCGAACTGTAAGCACTCTTCAAGCGCTTTTTTGAGCTCCGCGCCCGTATGCGCGATGGAGACTCCGACAGACGAGCCGTTGGCGACCGGCTTGACGACGCAAGGGAGCTTCGTTTCCGACACAAGGCGCGCGATGTCGCCTTCCGTGTAGCGCACGGTGCGCCACTGCGGCGTGATGACATATTCCGACACAAGACGCTTCGTCAGGTCCTTATCCATCGCGATGGCGCTCGAGAGGTAGCCTGCGCCGGTGTACGGAATGCCGAGCAGGTCGAACGCGGCCTGCACGCGGCCATCCTCGCCGCAGGTGCCGTGCAGCGCCAGAAATACGACGTCCGCCTTGGCGCACACATCGAGCACGCCGGGACCGAAAAGGCTCTTGCTCTGGTCCTTGCGGCTCGCGCGCACAGCGGCGAGGTCGGGCTCCGCCTCGGCGACGGAGTAGTCGCCGCAGAAGCCGTCCGGTGCGTCGAAGACATCTTCGAGCTTACCGTCGTAGTCCTCAAAGCCCATGAACATATCCACCAGAATGGCTTGATGTCCGCGCGCTCTCAGCGCGCGGCATATCTTGTTGCCGCTCGAGAGCGACACATTGCGCTCCATGCTCAGTCCACCTGCTAAAACAACGATACGCATACCGTTTTCCTCCTTATTTTTGAAAGGGACGTCGCCGCCCCCGTTTATCCATACTATATTAGTTTATACTTTACCACAGCTTTTTCCCAAATACAAGCAAAAGAGAGCGGCGTGAAACCGCTCTCTTTTGTTCGCTTTTCTCACTTTTTGCCCTTAGCCGAAAATGCCGGAGAGCAGTCCGCCCTTTCCCGCGCGTCCGTCCTTGAGCGTCATCGCCGCGCTGAGGATCTCTGCCGCCTGCGCACGTGTCACGCCCGAGCGCATCTCGTCAGTGGAAAAACGCCCACTCTCGATCACGCTGACGGACTGCAAATTCGCCACCGCCTGTGCGCACCAGGCGTTGTCCGCGTCCTGCACGTCGTAGTCCGAGAGGTCCACGTCCGTCACGCGAAGCAGCCGGTTCAGCACGACCGCGGCCTCATTGAGCGTAATGGCGTCATTCGCGCGAAAGGCAACGCCCTCCGCCGTGCTGACGCCGGACACAACGCCCGCGTTCAGCGCGCTCACGGCGTAGCCCTTCGCCCAGGTCGGGATGCTCGCATCGTCGCAGAAGCCGGTCATCTGCACATCCTCCTCGCTCACGTCCATTGCCGCAAGCGCCATCGCGACAAATTCACCGCGCGAGAGCGTGCGCTCGGGCTCAAAGAAATAGCTGTCCCCGATCTTTGCGCCCACAAACACGCCGTGCTCGGCAAGATCGACCGCCGCCGTGTGCGCGCGATCACCGCCCATGTCGGCGTAGCAGACGCCGCTATTCGCCTTTTCGATCGTGATGCTCACCGTCGCGGGCAGCGAGGTGTTGCCGTAGGCGTCGATCGCCGTGTAGGTGAAGCTGTCCGTCCCCAGCTTGCCGCCCGGCGTGTAGACAAAGCCGAGGCCGTCCTCCGTCAGCGCGACCGTGCCCTTTTTCGGCTCCTGCGCGATGGCGAAGGTCACCTCGTCGCCCTCGTTGTCCACCGCGCGGAATTCGCCCTCATACGCGACGCCGCGGTAGACCTTGATCTCCATGTTCTCCGCCACCGGCGCGCCGTCGGCGGCCTTGACCTCCTCCTTGCTCTTGCCGAACAGCGCCGATGCGCTCTGCGCCGGCACGAGGGTGAGCAGCAGCAGCGCCATCACAAACGGCAGCGCGCGCCACATCTCTTTTTGCTTTTCCATATTGAAATGCTCTCCTTCCAAATAAAACTTGCAGAGTTATTGTTTGTATTGTGGGCAATTATATGCAAAATTGCAGTTCTTGCAGCGCGATGCGCTGCTCTGTGTTCCCCGCGCCGCGCAGGGGGCACGGACAAGGGGGCCATTCTCTTTCACAAAAGAGAATGGCCCCCTTGAACCCCCAAGAGAAAGGTTTTGATCGGCAGTCTCAGGCTTGAATGGCCCTTGTGCCTCCGGAATGAGAATACCTGCGCGCGGCGTTGCCGCGTTTGGTGTTGCTATACGACTTGGCCTACTTCTACTACCCGCTGCCGCTCTGCTCATCTTGTTTTTGTGCAGCCTAATCACCTACTATTGGCAATACATATCGTCTTGGTAATGCGTACTGCGGCGAGCGAAGCAATGCCGCCTTGGCAGGCAATAGCAAGTCTGTGCAAATCCGAAGTAGACGGAGATTGCGTAAGGCTAACGACACGCAGGCAAAGCGACAGCGAAGATAGAAGAAAGTCAAATCGTTTAGATAAATCATCAAGCAGGCACCTGATTGCGCAGCGCGTGCAGTTCTTCAAGCTGCAATCTGACAATACAAAGTCTTTCTCTTGGGGTTCCAAAGGGGATATTCTCTTTTGCGAAAGAGAATATCCCCTTTGACCCGTGCAGCGCCTTTGGCGCTGCTTCCTCGCGGCACACGTGCCGCGACTCACTTTGCACCTAAGCAAAACTGCACAGAGAATTTTCCAAAAACCTATTGACTTTTTCAAAGTCAGAAGTTATACTTGAACAGCCGCTTTGAATGGGCTTAAAGTTTCGGAAGGTTTCGAGACTTTTCGAACGCCCCCGACAGCGAGTCCGTAATTAAGGAAAGAGGTGCAAGCAATGCAAGCGATCATCGTTACCGGCGGTAAGCAGTATGTTGTGAACGAGGGCGACACCCTGTTCATTGAGAAGCTCCCCGTCGAGGCGGGCGACGCCGTTACCTTCGATCAGGTTTTGGCGATCGTTGACGGCGAAAACACTAAGTTCGGCACTCCCGTGGTGGAGGGCGCGAAGGTGGAGGCCACTGTCGTTAAGAACGGCAAGGGCAAGAAGGTCCGTGTCTACAAGTACAAGGCCAAGAAGGGCTATCACAAGCGTCAGGGTCATCGTCAGCCTTATACCAAGGTTGAGATCGGCAAGATCTCCGTCTAAGGCATGACCACTGTTACATTCCTCACCGAAGGAAAACGCATCATCGGTTTTGATGCTAAGGGCCACAGCGGTTACAGCGAAGAGGGCAGCGATATCGTCTGCGCGGCGATCACAAGTGCGGTTCGCCTTGTGGAAAGCACCGTGAACGATGTTTTAGGCCTCGCCGCTTCCGTCAAGGTCCATGAACGCTCCGGCGCTGTGGAATTCCGGCTCCCCGGCGGTCTGTCCGCCACGAACGAGAGCACCTGTCAGGCTCTTTTAACGGGTTTGATGTTGCTCTTTTCCGAGCTGCACAGCGAATATCCGGATAATATCGAAGTCATGGAGGCGTAAGCCCCCTGTTCCGATCATCTTACAGAAAGGATGGCAAATCACCATGCTGAACATCGGTCTTCAGTTTTTCGCCCACAAGAAGGGCGGCGGCTCCACGAAGAACGGCCGCGACTCTAACGCCAAGCGCCTTGGCCCCAAGCGCGCTGACGGTCAGTTCGTTCTCGCCGGCAACATTCTTGTGCGCCAGCGCGGCACCCACATCCATCCGGGCGTCAACGTCGGTATCGGCTCTGACGATACTCTCTACGCCAAGGAGAGCGGCGTGCTCCGTTTCGAGCGTCTCGGCAAGGATCGTAAGCAGGCTTCTGTTTACCCCGCTGAGTAATTGCACAATGAAGAGCCTCGAGCGAATGCTCGGGGCTCTTTTCTTTATCTTTTCCGCAGGAGGTCACTTTTCATGCTCAAGGCAGTTTTGATGGATATCGACGACACGCTGCTCGACTTCGGCAAATGCGCCGAGCAGGCCATGCGCATCGGCTTTTCCGAATGGGGTCTCCCCTATGACGATTCCACTTACGCGACGTTCACGCGCATCAATGACGGTCTCTGGCTCATGATCGAGCGCGGCGAGCTCACGACGCAGCAGCTTTTTGAATTCCGCTGGAACCGCATCTTCGAGGCCCTCGGCATCCAGGCCGACGGCGCCGCGTTTGAAAAGCGGTTTTTGGACCTTCTCTACGAGACGGCCATCCCAGTCGACGGCGCGGACAAGATCTGCCGCTACCTCAAGGAAAAATATATCCTCTGCGCGGCGAGCAACGCCTTCCACGACCAGCAGCTCAACCGACTTGAAATGGCGGGACTTCTCCCCTATTTTGACCACGTGTTCGTTTCAGAGTCACTCGGCTACCGCAAGCCCGAAAAGGCGTTTTTCGATGCCTGCCGCGCTTTTCTTCCCGATGTTGCCGCGGACGAGTGCGTGATGATCGGCGACTCGCTGACCGCCGACATCACCGGCGGCAAAAACGCGGGCATGAAAACGATCTGGTACAACCACACGCACCGCCCCGTTCCGGAGCGCTGCGAGGCCGACCAGATCGTCGAATCGCTGTCTGAATTAAAGAATCTGCTGTAGCTCAGGAAATCGCTTCCGCGCCGACGGTGTATTCCCAGCCGTTATCGCCGCGGGAGGCCGTGCACTTCGTAAAGTAATACGCGCCGAGCGGCGAGCGCCACTTTCCGGCGCTGAAGCAGACAGACGCGCCGTTGTCCTGCGTCTCCTCCGGCGTGATGGTGAAGAGCAGACCGTTCGTGAACGAATAGGCCGTACTGCCGCCCTCCAGCTTTTCGCCCGTGAGATAGCCCTCCTCGCGCAGCTCATCGAATGTCATCGTCAAGCCCTGTACGCCGTGCTTCTGCGCATAGATGTAGGCGACCGCCGCCTTTTCGCCCGCGGTCAGCCCGCCGGGTGCCTTGCTCAGATCGACGCTCACGATCTCCGCGCCGCCGTTGAGCCCATCGTCCGTGTTCCACAGGTCCTCAAGCACCTGTAAGTAGAGGCCACAGAGGTCATACTGTGCATTCTCCTCGCGCGAGAGCGACACGGCCACCACCTGCGAAAACTTCGCGGGATACGTCTCCTGCACACCGCCGGTGTACCAGACCTCGGCGCTCATGCCGCTCTCGATCTCGGAAGCGGACACGCTGCCGCCGTCTAAGTACAGCGTCACGCCTTCGAGCGGCAGGGCGTAGACCTCCGTCTCTCCCGCTAAAATGAGCGTACCGTTTTCACCGTCGCCCACGACGCGCAGCGTCATCGTGTCCGCGCCGGCGTACTGCGGCTCAGGATTGGGCGTGTCATTTTCGTCTTCGTTATCGTGCCCACCCTTCGTGCAGGCCAGAAGCGCCGCCGTCACGGCGACGACCATCATCAATGCAAGCAGTCTTTTCAAGGTTTCCGCTTCCTTTCCCGTTGTGTCTTTTCCTTTGACGAAAGGGAGCACAAAAAAGTTCCCAACTTTTTTCGATTTTTTCTTTTTTGTGAAACGTTCCGTTTTTCTTGACGAATCGTCAAAAAACGGATACACTAATTGTTCAGGAATAACAAGAATTCAAGGAGGTGCCAACATGGCAGCATCTTTTATTGATAAGGCGCGCATCTTCTGCCGCGCGGGCAAGGGCGGCAACGGCGCGGTGGCGTTCCACCGCGAAAAGTACGTCTCCGCGGGCGGCCCCGACGGCGGCGACGGCGGCAACGGCGGCAACATCGTCCTCGTTGTCGACGACAACATGTCCACGCTGATGGACTTTCGCTACAAGCGCAAATACGTCGCCGACAACGGCATGGACGGTCAGGGCGCGCGCAAGTTCGGCAAGCAGGGCAAGGATCTCACGATCCGCGTGCCGCGCGGCACCGTCGTGCGCGACGCGGAATCGAACGAGATCATCAAGGATATGTCCGACTCCGAGCCGTTCATCCTCTGCCGCGGCGGCAAGGGCGGCTGGGGCAACGCGCATTTCGCAACGCCGACGCGTCAGGCGCCCCGTTTTGCCAAATCGGGCCTTGAGGGCGAGGAGCACGATGTCGTGCTCGAGCTGAAGCTGCTGGCCGACGTCGGCCTCATCGGCTTCCCGAATGTCGGCAAGTCGACGCTTCTTTCCGTTGTGTCGAAGGCGCGCCCCAAGATCGCAAACTACCACTTCACCACGCTCTACCCCAACCTCGGCGTCGTGTACGTCGACGAGGGCGTTTCGTTCGTCATGGCTGACATCCCCGGCATCATCGAGGGCGCAGCCGAGGGCGCGGGCCTTGGTCACGACTTCCTGCGCCATATCGACCGCTGCCGCCTGCTCGTTCATGTCGTCGACGTGTCGGGCAGCGAGGGCCGCGACCCGGTCGAGGACTTTGACGCTATCAACGCAGAGCTCTCGCAGTATTCCCCCGACCTTGCCACCCGCCCGCAGATCGTCGTCGCGAACAAGACCGACATCATGGAGGATGAGAGCCTGCTCGAAAAGCTGCGCGCGCATGTCGAGCCGCTCGGCTATCCCCTCTTCGCCCTGTCCGCCGCGTCGCACACCGGCACGCGCGAGCTCGTGCTCAAGATCGCCGAAAAGCTCTCCACACTCCCGCCCGTCACGGTCTACGAGCCCGAGTACGTTCCCAAGCCCGTGAAGATCGACGCGAGCGAGCCGCTCAAGATCACCGTCGAGGACAACACCTACATTGTCGAGGGCAAGTGGCTTGAACGCCTTATGAGCAACGTCAACTTCGGTGACTACGAGAGCCGTATGTTCTTTGATAAGATGCTGCGAGAAAACGGCGTTTTCCAGCAGCTTGAGGACCTTGGCATCAAGGACGGCGACATCGTCAGCATGTACGAGCTCGAATTCGAGTATCAGCACTAATTTCTTTCGGGAGATGATCTCATGTCCATCAGCCTGTGCGAGGACTGCGTTTATTACAGCTACGATGAGGAGTCCGACAGCTACTACTGCGACGAACAGCTCGACGAGGACGAGATGGCGTCGTTCCTGCGCGGCAAGCTGACCGCTTGTCCGTTCTATCATCCAGGGCAAAGCGACTACTACCTCGCGGGAAAGCAATAAAAATCGCAAAAAGGGAGCACGCGCAAGCGTGCTCCTTTTTTCTGTCAGTCTCGATCAAAATGTGATGCGCATCTGGTGCCAGACAACACCGCCGTGCACGGACTTGTCTGTCACGCCCTCGTCGACAAAGCAGAACTTCGCGTAGTAGTCGACGAGCCGATGTTTGCAGGTCAGGACTGCACCCTTTCTCCCCTGCTTTCTCGCATCCTCAACGGCACGGTGGAGCAGTTCGCCCGCGTAGCCGTTTTTCCGGTACTCCGGCAAGGTGTTCAGACCGAAGAGCATCTGCCACGCGCCATTTTCGTCGTGCATGGATGCTTTCGCGTACATTTCGTCGGTCAGGTCGGGCTCGTCCGTCACAAAGCCGTCGAGAAACGCGATGAGCTTACCGCCCTCGAACATCAGCCAGAAGTGGTCGCCGTAATATTTGATCCGCTCGGCGAATTCCCCTCTTGTCGCCGCTTCGGCCACAGGAAAGCACTCGGCTTCCACCGCCGCGACCGCGTCCAGATCGTTCATCGTTGCTGTTCTGATCTCCATGGTTCTGCCCTCTCTATTTAGTCCCACTTTTCACGGCTGAGCTCGCGCATGTAGCCAGCCGTAATGATACCGGTGGGCAGCGCGACGATGGCAATGCCCATGAACGACGACGTCATGCTCACGATGCGGCCGAGCCATATAAACAGCGAGTTCGTCTCCTTGAAGCACAGCGGCACGATACTCGCCGCGATGCACACGAGCATGAAGCGGTCGTAAATGAGACTGTCGCGGTCGTCCTTGTCCGCGACTTCGATGACCTCGTAAATCTTTCTTCGCAAACTCATGCCGTCACTCCCTTGCGCCGGGCAGGAAACGCTGCTCGACCTCTTCCGCGCTCATCTGCCCGCCGGAGAGCTCCGTGAGCGCAGCGGAAAAGTCCGCCGTCTTCTGCACAGGCAGAAGAAACGTGAGCGTCACGGCTGCGCCGTAATCGCTCGACTCGATTCTTCCCTCGTGTCCCTCGATCAGCAGCTTTATGCGCTCGAACATCGGATACGGGCATTCGAGCAGCAGCACGGAAAACGGCTGCATCCGCGCCTTGCCCGCTTTGTCAAGCGCGTCCTTCGCCGCCTTGGCGTAGGCGCGCGTCAGCCCGCCCGTGCCAAGCAGAATCCCGCCGAAGTAGCGCGTCACGATGCACACGACGTTTTCGACGTTTTCGCGCTGGAAGACGTTCAGCATCGGCTGGCCTGCCGTGCCCTGCGGCTCGCCGTCGTCGCCGTAGCGAACGGTGCCGTCGTGCAGGACGAAGCACCAGCAGTTGTGGCGCGCGTCGTAGTATTTCTTCTTCATCTCGTCGATGCGCGCGCGGGCCTCCGCCTCGCTCTCCACAAGGAAAACGTGGCTGATGAAGCGCGAGCGCTTTTCTTCAAACTCGCTCTCCGCGCTCTCGTATGGGACAAGGTACTCTGTCATGGGTTCAATGTTCCTTTCAGCGGGTTTTCTCCCACTTTTCTTTCGTGAGGGCGTAAAAAAGCGTCGGCCGCAGTGCATCGTCCACAAGCGACGGCCTTTCACAGGTCAGCTCATAAGAAAAGCCACACTTTTCGATCACGCGCTTTGACTTCTCATTGCCGGCATAGTGCGAACACCAGACCCGCTGTGCGCCTTTATCCCCAAAGCAGTACCTCAGCAGCTCTCGCACGGCTTCGGGGATAAGCCCCTGACCCCAGAACGGGCGGCCGATCCAATAGCCGATTTCCGGCTCACTCCCGATTTCTGGCGCTTCCGTCGGAAACACGCCGATGGAACCGACAGGCTCGTCTGGCCGTTCCTTCAAAATGACTGCAAACGTGTCTGGCTCCGAGAGGACGGTTCGGATGATCTCGCGGGAGTTCTCCACGCTCGTATGCGCCGGCCAGCCTGCGGCGGGGCCGACAAACGGATCCCTCGCGTATCGATAGCAGCTCTCCGCGTCGCTCTCGCACCACGGACGCAGGAGAAGGCGCGTCGTTTCGAGCGTCATTCCTCCCAGTCCTCCTTCGGCTCCTGATAGCCCTCGATATAGTCCTTGACCTGGCCGATGACGCGCGGCACGCAGGTGGCCACGATGTCGATGGTCTCGCCATATTCGACGGATTCGACCTTCGCCTCGCGGTAGAGCATGTCGAGCAGCCCGCCCTTGTCATAGGGCAGGTGGATCGTCACGCGGCGCGTGCCCTTGTCGAGGAGCTTGTCGATGCGCGCAAGCAGCTCATCCACGCCCTCGCCGGTCTTGGCGCTGATGTTAACGCTGTCCTCCCCGTGCGGGCGGATATCGCCGAAGTAGAGGTCGGACTTGTTGTAAACGCGCAGGCAGGGAATTTGCTGCGCGCCGAGCTCTTCGATCAGCTCGTCCACGATCTGCGCCTGCTCAAGCCAGTGCGGGTCGGAAATGTCGATGACGTGCAGCAGAAGGTCGGCGTATTCGAGTTCCTCGAGCGTTGCCTTGAAGGCCTCGACCAGCTGATGCGGCAGCTTTCGAATGAAGCCGACCGTGTCGGAGATCACGACATCCAGCGTGTCGGACACCGTGAGAAGGCGCGTCGTCGTGTCCAGCGTGTCAAACAGGCGGTTATTCGCGGGAATGCCCGCGCCGGTCAGCGCGTTCAAAAGCGTCGACTTGCCCGCGTTCGTGTAGCCGACGATGGCAACGACGGGAATTTCATTCTTGCTGCGGCGGTCGCGCTGCGTCGCGCGCACGCGGCGCACCTCCTCAAGATCGGATTTGAGTTTGTCGATCTTGCGGTGGATGTGGCGGCGGTCGGTCTCAAGCTGCGTCTCGCCGG
>ENA-ORTV01000862-ORTV01000862.1-human-gut-metagenome-genome-assembly--contig:-NODE-862-length-35733-cov-4.094400_pt1 | contig 35733 bp, 34 predicted proteins | sample MGYA00241915_ERZ509194 | MGnify/ENA primary metagenome ERZ509194 (study PRJEB26280, sample SAMEA2338810) | human gut metagenome | biome: human gut; feature: human-associated habitat; material: faeces... | reverse complement strand
CTGCGCACCCTGAACGTAACCCTCGAGAAGGTTCTGCCGCTCAAGCCGCTGCATGAGTACGGCTTCAAGGAAGAGGATGTCAAGGCATTCGCTCTGTCCGTTGATGCTAACCAGCAGCGTCTGATCACCAACTCCTACCGTCCGTGGAGCATCGAGCTCAGCGAGCGCGTTTACAAGGAGTGCTTCTAAGCGAAAGCTTAAAGGCGTAATAAGCGAACTAAACGTCTGATAGGGCGGGGAGCCCCGCCTCCCTGCCCTATTTTCGTTTTTTCGGCCTGTTTTCACAGGCTGCGTTCCTGTCCGGTGCGTCCATAGCGGCTGCACCGAAAACCAAAAAAGAAAGGATACCAAACGCTATGATGACCAAAGAGCAGTATATTGAGTCTCTTCGCAAGCTGCATCTGAACCTTTACATGTTCGGCAAGAAGATCGAGAACCCGGTTGATGACCCGGTTATCCGTCCGTCGCTGAACTCCTTCGCCGCTACCTATGAGCTGGCTGAGGATCCGCAGTATGAAGATCTGATGACCGCTACCTCCCACATCTCCGGCAAGAAGATCAACCGCTTCACCCACATGCATCAGTCCACCGATGACCTGATCAAGAAGGTCAAGATGCAGCGTCTGCTCGGCCAGAAGACCGCGGCATGCTTCCAGCGCTGCGTAGGCATGGACGCTATGAATGCTGTTTTCTCCTCCACCTACGAGATCGACGAGGCATGCGGCACCAAGTACCACGAGAACTTCCTCAAGTTCCTCACCCGCGTACAGGACGAGGACCTTGCTGTTGACGGCGCTATGACCGACGTCAAGGGCGACCGCTCTCTGGCTCCGTCCAAGCAGGCTGATCCGGATCTGTTCCTGCACGTTGTTGAGCGCACCCCGGACGGCGTTTACGTCACCGGCGCTAAGGCTCATCAGACCGGCTTCGTAAACTCTCACGAGGTTCTGGTCATGCCGACCATCTCCATGCGCGAGGGCGACGAGGACTACGCGATCTCCTTCGCAGTACCGACCGATGCTGAGGGCATCACCCTGATCTACGGCCGTCAGTCCTGCGACACCCGCAAGCTCGAGGAGTACAACGACATCGACGTCGGCAACAAGGTATACGGCGGCCACGAGGTCCTCGTAATCTTCGACCGCGTATTCGTTCCGAACGACCGCATCTTCCTCAACGGCGAAGTCAAGTTTGCCGGCATGATCGTAGAGCGCTTCGCAGGCTATCACCGTCAGTCTTACGGCGGCTGCAAGGTCGGCGTAGGCGACGTTCTGATCGGCGCTACCGCACTGGCTGGCGAAATGGCAGGCTCTGCAAAGGCTTCCCACGTCAAGGACAAGCTCATCGAGATGACTCACCTCAACGAGACCCTGTACTGCTGCGGCATTGCATGTTCTTCTCAGGGCACCAAGACCAAGGCAGGCAACTACCTGATCGATCTGCTGCTCGCAAACGTCTGCAAGCAGAACGTTACCCGCTTCCCGTACGAGATCGCTCGTCTGGCACAGGATCTGGCAGGCGGCCTGATGGTTACCCAGCCGTCCGAGGCTGACTACCGCAACCCGGCTCTCAAGCCCTACATCGAGAAGTACCTCAAGGGCGTTGCTTCCGTTCCGACCGAGGACCGTATGCGTCTGCTGCGTCTGATCGAGAACATGACCATGGGTACCGCAGCTGTCGGCTATCTGCCCGAGTCCATGCACGGCGCAGGCTCTCCGCAGGCTCAGCGTATCATGATTGCCCGTCAGTCCAACCTCGAAATGAAGAAGGAACTGGCTAAGAAGATCGCTCGCATCCAGTAATCCAGAGCAATTCACAGGCACTCATGGACCATAAACCGTGAGTGCCTGTATTTGCGATACAGTATGAAAGGGGATAACATACGCATGCTGCACTGCACCGTGAAGTTCTGCGGCGGCTGCAATCCGCGCCACGATCGCGGCGAATGCTACGGCACTGTGCGTTCCGCCCTTTCGGATGCCGCTTCATTCTCCCTCCCGGAGGAGGGCGCGCATTACGACGTGCTGCTTATCATCCGTGGGTGCACCGGCTGCCCCTACCTCTATGAGGAGATCGAAGCCGACCGCCGCGTTGTCATCACATCGAGAGATGATATGCAGAGCGCGATCGACGAGATCCGCGCTGCCGCGTCGCATTCCGCCGGATAAACGACGGAAACATTGGCCGCAGGAGGTTTTCCTTCCCCCTGCCCCGGCCAGGATTGCATTAACATTTAGGAGGAGATCAACATGAAGAAAGTAAGCATTATCTCCGCAGAGGAGGCCGCTCTCAAGGTTCAGGACGGCGACACCATCGCTACCGGCGGTTTCGTATCCTGCGCATGCCCGGAGACCCTGTCCAAGGCTCTTGAGAAGCGTTTTCTTGAGACCGGTCATCCGAAGGATCTGACCCTGTTCTTCGCAGCAGGTCAGGGCCACCGCGACGGTACCGGTGGCGACCACTACGGTCACGAAGGCATGGTCAAGCGCGTTATCGGCGGTCACTGGGACCGTGCTCCCCGTCTGGGCGAGCTCGCTCTGAACAACAAGATCGAGGCTTACAACCTGCCGCAGGGCGTCATTTCTCATATGTACCGTGATATTGCCGCTCACAACATCGGCACCATCACCCACGTCGGCCTGAAGACCTTTGCTGACCCGCGCAACGGCGGCGGCAAGCTCAACGACGTTACCAAGGAAGACCTCGTAAAGGTCGTCAACATCGAAGGCCAGGAGCGCCTGCTCTACAAGGGCTTCCCGATCAACGTTGTATTTCTGCGCGCTTCCTACTGCGACGAGTACGGCAACTGCACCGTACATCGCGAGATCGGTCCTCTGGACGTAACTGCAATGGCTCAGGCCTGCAAGAACTCCGGCGGCAAGGTAATCGTTCAGGTCGAGAAGATCGTTCAGGGCGGCTCTCTGGATCCGAAGCTCGTTGCTATCCCGGGCATCTACGTTGACTCTGTCGTCGTAGGTACCGAAGAGGAGAACATGCAGTGCCTCGGCATGCCGTATGACGGCGCTCTGACCGGCGAGTTCCGCATTCCGGTCGACGCTATCCCGCCGATCCCGATGGACGCTAAGAAGATTATCGCCCGCCGTGCTGCTATGGAGCTGCCGAAGGACGCTATCGTCAACCTCGGCACCGGCGCACCGGAGAAGATCGCTAACGTTGCAGCTGAGGAAGGCATTTCCGACAACATGACCCTGACCGTTGAGGCAGGTTCTATCGCAGGCGTTCCCTACGGCGGCACTCAGTTCGGCGCTGCTGCAAACGCAATGTGCATCATCCCGCACAACGTACAGTTCGACTTCTATCAGGGCGGCGGCCTTGACGTTGCATTCCTCGGCCTGGCTGAGACTGCTCCGAACGGCGACCTGAACGTTTCCAAGTTCGGCACCCGTCTGGCTGGTGCAGGCGGCTTCATCGACATCACCCAGAACGCAAAGAAGGTCGTATACTGCGGCACCTTTACTGCAAAGGGCCTCAAGACCGAGTGCAAGGACGGCAAGCTGGTCATTACGCAGGAGGGCGCGAAGAAGAAGTTCGTAAAGCAGGTTGAGCATATCACCTTCTCCGGCGACTACGCGAACGAGGTTCATCAGCCGGTTCTGTACATCACCGAGCGCTGCGTATTCGAGCTGCGTCCGGAAGGCATCACCCTGATCGAGATCGCTCCGGGCATCGACCTCCAGACCCAGATCCTCGACCAGATGGAGTTCGAGCCGAAGATCGCTTATCAGGCAGACGGCACCATCAAGCTGATGGACGAGCGCATTTTCCACGAAGAGCTGATGGGTCTGACCATCGAATAACGTCTGTATTTTGTGCATGATATGCAAGCGGCATTTATTATTTTCATGCGAATTATATGAATTTAATATTTGCCCTTGCATTCTGCTCAAGAGTTTGATAAAATATTAACGAACTCAGAAATCAATCGAGTTTTCATCACCGTGCGGCGGCATAGTTTTTTCGCCGCATCAGTAGAAAAGGAGAAACAGCTAAATGAACGTTTACATCTGTTCCGCTGCCCGTACTGCAATCGGCACTTACGGCGGCACCCTCCGCGATGTACACTCCTCCGAGCTTGGCACCGCTGCTGCAAAGGCAGCTATCGAGCGTGCAGGCGTTGACAAGGAAGCAATCGACGAGGTTCTGTTCGGTCAGGTACTGCAGGGCGGCGTAGGCCAGAACGTAGCACGTCAGGTTTGCCTGAAGTCCGGTCTGCCGATCACCACCCCGGCTATGACCCTGAACAAGGTTTGCGCTTCCTCCATGCGTGCCATCTCCCTCGGCACCCAGATCATCCGTTCCGGCGAGAACAAGATGATGCTGGTAGGCGGCTGCGAGTCTATGTCCGGTGCTCCGTACATCTCCCGCGATACCCGCTGGGGTGCTCGCATGGGCGACAAGAAGCTGGTCGATATGATGGTATACGACGGCGTATTTGATGTATTCAACCAGTATCACATGGGCATTACCGCTGAAAACGTAGCTGAAAAGTACGGCATCACCCGTCAGATGCAGGACGAGATCGCTCTCGCTTCCCAGCAGAAGGCTGCTGCCGCTATCGCTAACGGCCGCTTCAAGGACGAGATCGTTCCGATCGAAGTCAAGAAGAAGAAGGAAACCGTTATCTTTGATACCGACGAGCACGTAAAGCCGAACACCACTCTCGAGATCCTCGGCAAGCTGCGCCCGGCATTCAAGAAGGACGGCGGCACCGTAACCGCAGGCAACGCTTCCGGCATCAACGATGCAGGCGCTGCTATGATCATCGCTTCCGAGGAGTTCGTCAAGGCAAACGGCCTCAAGCCGCTGGCTAAGGTTCGTGCCTGGGGCTCTGTAGGCTGCGATCCGTCCATCATGGGCGTAGGCCCGATCGAGTCCACCCGTCAGGCTCTGTCCCGCGCAGGTCTGACCGTTGCTGACCTCGACCTGATCGAGTCCAACGAGGCATTTGCTGCACAGGCTGCTGCTGTTAACCGTGAGCTTGGCTTTGATATGGACAAGGTTAACGTAAACGGCGGCGCAATCGCTCTGGGTCACCCGATCGGCGCAGCAGGCTGCCGCATCACCACCACCCTGATCTACGAAATGATCAAGCGCGACCTGACCATCGGTCTGGCTACCATGTGCATCGGCGGCGGTATGGGCGAAGCTATCATCGTCGAGCGCGACGAGCTCTGCAAGTAAATCTTGCTATAGGGGGCTTCAAAAGCCCCCTATATACCAAAATCAGTTCCGTAGAAACTGATTTTGGATACCCGAACGACGCCGCCCACGGCGGCTGGGTCGGGGTGTAAAAACCCACGCGCATGTCGCGGGTTTTTACGAACAGGAACTCGTTCCTGTTCTCATTTGACTCAAACATCCTTTGGATGTTTGTCCGTCTCCGCATGGGGACGATCTCCGAGGGTCAGCCTTGGAGAACATATACTGAAAGGAAGTCTTAAAAATGACTGACGTAGTAATCGAAAAAAAGGGCCATGTTGCCATCGTTAAGATCGAGCATATGAAGGCCATGAACGCTCTGTCCACCGACATGTACGCTCAGCTCGAGGAAGCTTTCGACGAGCTGGCTAAGGATCTGGACAACGTTTACGCTGTCGTTCTGACCGGTTCTTCCACCGTCAACAAGAAGGGCAAGACCGTCAACTCCTTCGTTGCAGGCGCAGACATCTCCGAGATGGCTACCAAGACCTGTGAGGAAGGCAAGCTGTTCGGCAACGAGTCCAACCGCGTCTGCTGGAAGATCGAGAACTTCAAGCGCCCGGTCATCGCTGCAATCAACGGCTTCTGCCTCGGCGGCGGCTGCGAGCTGGCTATGTCCTGCGACATCCGTCTCGCTTCCGAGAACGCAACCTTCGGTCAGCCGGAAGTTGGTCTGGGCATCACCCCGGGCTGCGGCGGCACCCAGCGTCTGGCTCGCCTCGTAGGCGCAGGCAAGGCTAAGGAAATGCTCTACACTGCACGCGGCAACTACTCCGCTCAGGACGCTCTGGACATGGGTCTGGTTAACTACGTATATCCGCTCGAGAACCTGCTCGACGAGGCTGTAAAGCTCGCTGAGGAGATCGCTGCTCAGGCTCCGATCGCTGTTTCTCTGGTCAAGGAAGCTGTCAACGTTGGTCAGCAGACCGACCTGAACTCTGCTCTGAAGTTCGAGGGCAATGTCTTTGCACAGTGCTTCGCTACCGAGGACCAGAAGTACGGCATGGCTTACTTCCTCGACAAGAACCGCGACAAGCCGGCCAAGGAATTCAAGAACAAGTAATTTCCCTTGTGTACATCCGCATGGGGGGAGCTTCACCGCTCCCCTTCTGCATTGATTTCCGAGAAATCACAATCAAAGAACCGATGAGTGAGTAAGAGAGAGGTTTTATAACATGAAAGTATGTGTATTCGGCGCAGGCAATATGGGCGCACGCATTACGGAAGTTTTCCTGAACGCTGGCCATGACGTCACCATGATCGACATTAAGCCGGAGTTCACCGAGCGCGGCAAGACCGTCATCGCTCATGACTACGACTTTCTCGTAAAGAAGGGCAAGATGACCGAGGAGCACAAGGATGAGCTTCTTGCTGCCCTCAAGACCACGGTAGACCGCAACGCCGCTGCCGACGCTGACTTCGTCATGGAAGTTATTCTGGAGCGCATGGATCTGAAGAAGGATCTGCTCGAGGATCTGGACAAGATCTGCCCGGAGCACACCATCTTCGCTTCCAACACCTCCGCCCTGTCCGTAACCGAAATGGCTGCATGCATTCCGCACCGTTCGGACAAGTTCATCGGCTGCCACTTCTTCAACCCGGCTCAGATCATGAAGCTGGTTGAGGTTACCCGCGCACTTCAGACCTCGGATGAGACCTTCCAGACCGCGTTCGATCTGATGGCTTCTCTGGGCAAGACTCCGATTGCCGTTCACGAGGGTCCGGGTTTCGTTGTTAACCGCATTCTGATCCCGATGATGAACGAGGCTATGGGTATCGTTGCTGACGGTATCGCTTCCCCGGCTGACATTGATGTTGCTATGCAGCTCGGCGCCGGCATGAAGTCCGGTCCGCTTCACACTGCTGACCTGGTTGGCCACGACGTTAACCTCGCTATCATGGAGACCCTGTACCACGAGACCGGCGACCCGAAGTACCGTCCGCACCCGCTGATGCGCCAGATGGTTCGCGCAGGCTGGCTCGGCGTTAAGACCGGCAAGGGCTTCTTCGAGTACGACGGCCCGTTCGGCAAGGAGATCGTCAAGTAAATACAGTATTTTACTGAATTTTACGTAACAAAAAAGACTGCTTTGCACAATGCACAGCAGTCTTTTTCTTTTGTGATAATATTTTCTCGTGCGTTTTTATCTATTTTGCACAATCAGCCTCATATATCTTTGTTGCAAACGACAAAGTTGCTGAAATCATATGGTTTTTCGACATTAAATGCGTTATAATATTAACAAATTGGGAATAATTTATCAGCGAGCGCTGCGGACATCATAAAAGCTGCCAAATCCGCGCATAATGCTGCCGGAATTGCGTAACGGGTCCTCTTGAGTCCGAGATGTCCGGCATATAGACCGATGGTATAAATGCTTGTTTCCGACGATCCGAGCATGACTGCCGCGACGCGGCCGACATAGCTGTCCGGACCCGCGGTACGGATGAGTTCGCTCCCGAGCGCAAGTCCTCCTCCGCCGCTGATCGGTTTGAGCAGCGCGAGAGGAACGCACTCCTGTGGGATGCCGAGCAGATGGAACAGCGGCGCCAGCCACGCTGACGCAAGATCGATCGCGCCGGAAGCGCGCAGCATATATACTGCCGTCAGCATGCCGATCATCGTCGGCAGAATGCCGACAGCTGTCTGCATTCCCTTTTTGGCCCCTTCTATGAAAACTGGAAATACCGCCGTTCCTCTGTATACAGCGTACATTGCTGTAAAGGCAAGCAGGAACGGTACGACCGCCGCCTGTAGGGTTTGCAAGGCATAACCTTCTTTCTTTAAACCGCAGGCAGCGCTATTTCTGATAATCAGCCTTCTCAGACGGAAAAACTGCACGGCCTGCCCTGCACAGCAGGAGCGCTGTCGCAACCGATACGACGGAGGCGCCCCATACCGGCAGCATAATGTCAAACGGTTCCTGCGCCCCGCAGGCTGCCCGCACTGCGGCAACTGTGGACGGCACGAGCTGAATGGAAGCCGAATTGAGCACGATCAGTGTCAAAACCGCGTCCGAAGCCGTATCGCTGCCGGACAATTTATGCAGTCGCGACGCAGCACGCAGACCGAGCGGAGTGGCGGCGTTCGACCGGCCCCGCAGATTTGCCGTGACATTCGCGCTCACCGCCTGCATCGCTTCGCTGTCCTCGGAGGCTTTTCCGAACAGCGGACGCAGCACCGGCATCAGGAGCCGCGCGATAATATGCGTCAATCCGCTCTGCTGCATCAGTTCCATAATGCCGCTCCAGAAGCACATTAGTCCGGCGATGCCGATCGCAAGCGTTACTGCACCTGCGGCTCCTTCTGTGAGTGCGGCGGATACCTCAGACAGCCGCCCCGTCACTGCTCCGCAGACAAACGCGAGGGCAAGAAATGCGGCCCACAGCACGTTCAGCATACCATGCTGTCCCCCTTTTCGACGCGAAATCCTTTGACGGATCGTGTATAGATGAAATGGAAAATGAAATGAAATTGAAGGAGTGTTTTAACATGAAATCCACCGGTATTGTCCGTAAGGTTGATGAACTCGGCCGTATCGTTCTTCCGATCGAGCTGCGTCGCACCATGGGAATCGACGTCAAGGACGCACTCGAAATCTACGTCGAGGGCGACACCATTATGCTCAGAAAATATGAGCCGTCCTGCGTATTCTGCGGCAACGCAAAGGATATTATCCACTTTAAGGGTAAGAATGTTTGCAGCACCTGCGCACGCGAGCTTGGAATGCTCTGATACACATACTTATTCTGTTTATATGGGGTCGTTTCGCTGCGCGGAGCTGCCCCTTTTCAAATCTGCGGAACCGGCTTCCCTTCTGGGCGGCCGGTTTTGTTTTTCGTGCGCGATGCACACGAAGCAGCTGTCTCCCTTTTACGCGCTTCCTCGCGGTATTTATCCCTCGTTGCATTGCCGCCGCGGATATGCCGCTCGCTTTTGTTCCGCAGCAGCACCGCCTGCACCTCGGCGTACAGGACGGCATTCTGCCGCTTGAGGCGCGTGGTAATATCCTTATGTACCGTCGATTTCGATACGCCGAATCGCGCAGCGGCCTGACGCACCGTCGCGCCGCTGTCGACCATATAATGTGCGAGTGCTATCGTTCTTTCCTCGGGTAAGCCTTTCACCATCGTCCCCCCTCATCACTGCCACTTTATGAGGCGGTGACGCCGGTTAGAACTCCCCTGTGCACAGAAAAACCCGGAGTACAGGCCATTTTCGTGCCCGTACTCCGGTTTTCTGTTACTCGACGCGAAGCGCGTGTATCCCCTTTGTGTGATAATCGAGCAGGCGGTTCATGCACACGCGCACCTCACGCGGTCTTACGCGGTTTTTAAGGATCTGGATGATGCCTCCCACGAGATTATCCGCCATGATCTGCGCGAGCAGCAGCGCATTCTCCTCGTCCGCAAGCAGCGGTTCGATCTGTTCCGCGACGAGCGCGACCATCGTCGGACGCAGATGCTCGTAGCGCGTGCCCTTGCCCTGCTCCATGATGAGCAGCAGGCCATATTTTTCGGCGAGCAGGAGACTGAGGATTTCCTCCTGCAGCAGGAGCTGGAACTCGCGCGAGTCCGCGATATTGGAAAAGCGGCCGCTGCGCGAGCGCAGAATCAGATTTTTCAGTCCTTCCGCTGCGCTGTCCGTCAGCTCATAGAACAGCTCCTCCTTGTTTTTGAAGTAGTGGTACAGGTTTCCCTTGCTGATATTCACCTTGTCCGCGATCATCTGCATCGAGGTGCGGTCATAGCCGCGCTGCAAAAACAGATGCTCGGACTCGAGGAGAATCCTGTGCCGCAGCTCATCCTTCAATACCTGCATGTTCTTCACCCGTTCATTCTGAAAATTCAGCCGAAAAAGGAACGGTCTCTCATGCTGAAACCGTTCCTTCGCTCGTTTTACGGCTTATTTTGCGCTCTCAAGCGCCTGTCGAACGCCCTGCGCGAGCTGATCCGAGCAGCTCGTACCGCGTCCGTTGCAGGAAATACCGCGGAAATAACCCTCGATCTGATCGACCGTCATACCCTCGACAACGCGGCTGATGGCCTGAAGATTGCCGTTGCAGCCGCCCGTAAAGCTGACGTTGTGCACGGTATCACCCTCCAGATCGAACGAAATACGCATCGGGCAAACCCCATGCGGTTTGTAATCAAAATGCTGCATCCTGTTCCTGTCCTCCTAAGTTAAAAAAGCGTGCGGATGTGGTCCGCGGCCTCAAGGAAATCGTGCGCCTCGAAGCAGCCTACCTCGCTCTCGGGGCGTTCCTTGTGCGTCCAGTTGAGCCAGATACCGGAAATACCGGCCTCATGCGCGCCGCAGACATCGTGTGTGAAGTTGTCGCCCACCATGAGCGCTTCGTCCGGCTGCACGCCGCATTTGCGCATGGCGAGATCAAAGATCGTGCGGTGCGGCTTGTCAATGCCGGCCTCCTCGCTCGTTACAAGATAGTCAATACGCTCGGAAAGGCCGAGACGCATGAGCTTTTCCATCTGAATATCCGCAAGCATATTGGTGACGACGGCAATCCTGATGCCGTGCGCGTGTAGCTCGTCCATAAACTCGGGAGCACCCGGACGCACAGTCATTTTCGCGAACACAGCATCCCAGTAGACGGCAGCTGCTTTTCGGGCATGCGGAACGGCATTTAGACCCATGTTTTCCAGCGCACGCTGCGCAAACAGCACGCGGTCGTGAATTGGCGGCATATCCGGCTGCTCGGCGGCGAGCTGCTTTCTTGCGCTCAGAAACGCGGCGTCGAAGCCGTGTCCGGCCTCGCCAAAGGTCTCCTGCGCCCACTTTTCCATGCACTCATAGGCGTAGCGGTCACCGGCCTGGAAGCTCGTATAGAGCGTATCGTCCAGATCAAAAAATACTGCTTTCAGCTTGCTCACACACGCACCTCACTTGAGCTCGTCGTTATAGACGGCACGGCTGCCGCCGACGAACTTGGGTCTGCGGCGTGCGCAGACGAGCGGCGCTTCCCCGATTTTCTTCGTCTCGATGCGCAGCGGTACGACGACCGGCTTGATGTGCATGCCGATCAGCGTATTGCCGACATCCATGCCTGCGGACGCGGACTGCTTGACGCTCTCGACGGCCACCGGTTCCTCAAAGCGCTTGTATGCGGTCGTGCCGAACGATCCGCCCGCCTTGGGCTGCGGGATGACGTTGACCTCATCAAGGCCGAACTTCTCTGCCGCTGCGCGCTCAACGATGAGCGCACGGTTCAGGTGCTCGCAGCACTGCGCTGCGAGGAACAGACCGTGCTTCTCGATCACGCTGTAAATGCCCTCGAACACAGCCTCAGCGACCTCAACGCTCGAATGCGTGCCGATCTTTTCGCCGCAGACCTCGCTCGACGAGCAGCCGACAACGAACAGATCACCTACGCGCAGCTTTGCCGCCGCGCAAACCTCCTCAGCTGCTCTGGCAGCCTGTTCTCTGATCTCAGAAAGTTCCATAGTTATTCTCCTTTACCGGCGGAATACCGCCGTGAGTTCTATTTGCGGCCGGGAGCACGCTTTCTGTGACCGGTCGCTGCCTGTTTATTCTATTATACTACATTTTCCGCGTCTTGTTAAGCACCCTGCGTTTTTTTCATAAATTCTCTCCGTTCTCCCTTGCAAAACCGCGCGGCGCGGCCTATAATCTTTTTTAAGAGAACAGTTCTGCGGCAGCGAGCCGCATGGAAAGGAAGAAAACGTTATGCATGACGATCTGACGGCGCAGGATATTGCGATGATGCAGAAAGAGCTTGACCACCGCAAGCTGGAGCTGATGCCTGAGCTGATCGAGGAGGTCAAGCGAACCCGCGCGTTCGGTGATCTGAGCGAAAATTTTGAATACAAGGCCGCAAAGCAGGCACAGAACCGCAACCGCAGCCGTATCCGCTATCTGGAACGCATGATCAAATCGGCGCATGTGATCGAGGATAAGGCCGGTGCGGACGAGGTCGGTCTGTTCGACAAGGTTGAGCTGCTGTTCGAGGACGACGAGGACACCGAGACCGTGCAGGTCGTTACAACTGTGCGGTGCGATCCGCTGAGCGGCCGCATCAGCTGCAAGGCGCCGCTCGGCAAGGCGCTGCTCGGCCGCAAGGCCGGCGATGAGGTGAGCGTCACCACCGAAGAGGGCGGCAGCTACACAGTCAGGATCAAATCGATCACCAAGGAAGAGGACAACGGCGACGGTCCGATTTTGTAAGCAATCTGCCGGTTTTTCGTGAATAAGAGGGGATAAGATGCCATTGGCGTGTCTTATCCCCTCTTCCCTTTTCTTTCGCCTATCGAATACTGACCGCCTTCAGATGCCGCGGCAGCGAGCCGACCACGACAAGCCTGTTCTCCTCGTCGAGAACGAAGTAAATGCGCAGCAGATTTTCCGGATCGTTTCCTACCTTCAAATGCTGATCGAGCGCCGTTTCGCGCTTTTTACCCTGCGCATTGGTAAAATACTTGATCTTGTACTGCGCCGGCGTGAACTGAATGGTCATATCGCCGATCGAAGAGACCTCGAACGGACGGCCGTACTTGCGCGAACAGCTGTCGAGCACCGCGTGCCACGGCAGACGCTCAAACCGGCTCGACCAGTAGTCCGTCGCGAGAAAATCCAGTGCGTCGCAGATAAGCGGCAGACTGATCTCCCGTGCGCTCTTCTCCTCGAGCATCGCGGCCGCTTTGGGCACAAGAACCACACGGCCGGCAAACTGCCGCTGCACCCAGTCGGCAATCTTCGCGTGCTCGCTCGGGCGATCCATACAGCGCCGCAGATAAGCGACCTCCTCCCGGTCCTGAATGGTCTTATGGCGCAGTTTTTCGTCTGCCTCCGCGACCCTGCGCATCAGCTCATTCTTTTCATTTTCCAGCCGCAGACGGTACTGTTTTGCGCGGTCAAGCTGCTCTGTCAGGCGTATTTTCTCGTCCTCCAGTGCAGAAATTCTGCTCTTATATGCGGCTGCATCCTGTTCGAGCCTGTGTCTGAATCTCTCTTCCGCCGCCTCGCTGAGCCGCAGCGCATTCTGTGCCGCTGCCCGCTCGCGTGCCTTTGCCTGCACGACAAACAGGCAGGGAGACAGCGTAATATCACGGCCGCGGGCGTGATTTTTTCCACGTTCCATGAGCGCGGCAAGCAGCTTTTCGCGCGAAGCCGTGCTCGGCGGATATGGGAAACGCTCGCTCGAGCCGCCAAGGCTCTCGCTCTCCCAGTAAAGCGTTTCGCCTGCCTCAAGCGTCTTGTCCGTGACAGACGGAAGGCGTCTGCGTATCTCGTCCGTCAGCAGAAACGTCCGGTAATACGCCAGTCCGCTTCTCGCAAACGAGGCAAGATCAAACGCCGGGTCGACCGGCTGCTTCAGCTCGGAGAGCGTCATGCGTTTCGGCAGGTCAGGCAGCTTGACCGAGAAAGGACTGATGCCGATGCGCAGGTCGGGCGGAACATCGCGCGGCGCGATGTCGAGCGGCGTGATCTCCCGTTCCTCGAGCGTCTGCGTGAACAGGATGAGCGGCATATGGCTTGCCGGATTTTTCTGCAGCGATACAAGCTGACGCAGCTGCTCCATGGTCTCGACGCGCGTAACCGATGGAGTGAGCGGCGCGATCTGGCGCAGACCAAAGCGCGGATTGTCCGCGAGCAGGCGGATAAACGCCGGACGATAGACCTCGCACAGCTCTTCTGTGTCCTCGGGATCGGAGATCATCGTGCGGAAGCCGCAGTGCAGCTCTCCGTTTGAAATGGTAAACGCAATATTGCTTTCAATAACGCGGCCGGGCACAGCCTGACGGCGCTGCTCCGGGTTGCCGGGATCCGAGCCGAGGTCAGGCTCGACGATCTGCATCGTCCATGCTCCCTGCTCCGGCAGCGAAACAATGTCGATGACATAGCCTTGATTTATGTATAATGAGCGCAGATTTTCCCATGAAAAGTCTGCATACTGCTCGGGCTGCGGCGCTGTGAGCGTCTCGGGAGCATCTGGACCGAGTCGGTGTCGCAGCCAGTCAAGTATGGTCAGCACACCGATTTTGAGGCCGTCCTCCGGCGTCGTTTTGCGCGCCGCCATAACGGCATGCAGCTGATAGGTCGGGTACAGCCGGTTTTTCATCAAGCGCACCGTGCGGTAGTCGGCTGGCATAGGCTCGTCCTCCTTCATTCCTGCATGGAATCTGTGATGGTTACAGTATACATCAAAAACGCGCACAACGCAAACGATGTTTTGCCGTTTTGAGCGCTTTCATTGAGCTTTTTCGACAAAATTCAGCAGTTTTGTTTGTGACAAATACTCATCTCAGTTCATCGAGCAGCGCACGGCAGCCCTCCTCGATATCGCGCCATGTGGTTTCGAATTCTCCGGTGTACCACGGGTCGGCTACATCTCCCGGGCGGCATGTGTGGTCAAGCAAACGCGACATTTTGCCGTCGGGATCGCCGCCGCAGATGCGACGCATTCGCGTAATGTTGGAGCTATCCATGCCGATCAGCAGATCGTATTTTTCGTAATCCTGCGCGGACATCTGCCGTGCCGCGTGTCCCTCGCATCGGATTCCGTGTGCAGCCAGAATCCGGCGCGCTGGCGGATAGACCGGATTGCCAAGCTCCTCCCGGCTCACCGCCGCCGATGAAACGGCAATCGCCCCTTCTCTGCCCGTCCGCTCGAGCATGTCCCGCAGAATAAACTCCGCCATAGGACTGCGACATATATTGCCGTGGCAAATAAAAAACACTTTTATCATAATCTCTATATTCCTCCATAAGCCTCGAAAACGCTGATATTACGGGCTTTTTCGAGCTTTCGGCTTTTCTTCAATTTTTCATAAGTCTCTATAAATCTATGTAACTACACCACCAAGTGGTGTAGTAAATGGTGTAGTAACCTTAAGCTGCTGCCACCATACTTGCTGTTTATCCAACAGCAAAACCCCTGTCTTTTTTTACTTCAGAGGAATGGCGGAACTGTGAAATCTCCGCCATCTGCTCCGCAGCGTGTGCGTAGCTTGCGTGGGTGTAAACATTCAGTGTCACACCCGCATCCGAGTGACCCATCAGGTACTGAAGGTTTTTAATGTCCATGCCGTCGTTTGCATAGTTCGTGCAGAAGGTGTGCCGGAACACATGAGGGGTGATGTGCGGCAGAGGGCTGTCCGGATGAAGCTTCTTGTACTTCTTCATTGCCCAGCGCATCTCGTTTTCGATGTGTAATGCTACTTTCGGATTCCCGTTCTTGTCCAGCATGATGAAGCCGCTGTAGCCGTCTACCATAGGCTCTGTCTTGACCTCAGGGCGGCGCTCCAGCATCTTTTTCAAAGAGTCATACACCGTTTCATTCATCGGCAGAAAGCGGCGGCCGCTGCTTGTCTTGGTTTCCTCAACATAGTATTTTCCGCCACGCTCACGAATCAGCTGGTGATCCACACGAATTCTACGATTTTTGAAATCCAGATCTTTTCGGGTCAGACCGCAGAACTCGCTGACTCTCATGCCGGTTTCAAGAAGTACCACGAACTCATCGTAGTATTTGCAGTAGGTGTTGTCTTTCTCAATGAAATTCATCCAGATTCCCAAGTGTTCCTCGGTGAGTGCAGCTCTCGGCACCGTATCATTGACCACCACATCCGTCAACTTGAAGATGAACGGATTCTTTCTGACGGCATCCTCATCGCACGCCATCTGAAATGCGGGTTTGATAACACCTCGCACACTGCTGATAGTACTAAAACCTCTGCCATCTTTTTGCAGCTTTGCAAACCACTGCTTCGCATCCGATACTTTGACGGTGCTGATTTTGCGGCAGCCGAAATCTTCTTTCCTTACCAGATTCAAAACAAACCGATAGCCGACCTGGGTGTTGTAACGAACGCCTTTCTTCAAGCTGATGTACTTTTCCAGCAGTTCAATAACTGTGATCTGTCCTGCTTCATAGTCAATGCCAGCGTCAAGCTGCTTCTGAATTTCCTTCTCTTTCTGACGAAGTTCCTGCAAGGTAGGGGAATAAACACATTGTCTTTTCCCTCGGCAATCTGTGTACCTGTACTGGTAGATCCCGTCCTTTCTCTGGCTTTCTCCTGTTTTCAGGATACGGCCTTTATGGTCTTTCCGTTTTTCGCTCAATTTCGATCTCCTTTCTTTCAAAAGGAGTCTCGATGTGACACCTATATTGTATCACACCAAGCCCTTTTTTTCTATTACGGATCTGCAGATATTAGATGGAAAACACCTGCTCGATGAATTTATCAAATAGGCGTTTTTTGATCAGTCGCTTGTTGCCCACCCAAAGCACAAAATTGCAGTCCCTGTCGTTGGTAATCTCACGCAGCTTGCCGGTTCCAATGCCGGAATACGCTGCCGCTTCTTCCAATGTCAAATTTGCTTTTTCCCAGATAGGAATTTCCTTCATACAATGCCTCCAATCTCTATCTCCAAGTGGCAAAGTGGCAAGCTTTGGGTTCTATAAAGCCTTTGCCGTTTCACGGATTGCCGGTTCACGATTTATTGCTTAAACCAGATCCACCAATCTTTTCCCTGGCGCTCACTTGCGATTTTATCTCCCATAGAATTTCTTGCCAGACGCACCGTGCGCTCAGAAATTCCTCGTTCTACTGCTTCCTTGTTGATCTCTGCGATGGAAACTTTTCTGCCCTCAGACAAAAACTGCTCAATCAACTTTGCCGCCTGTTCCTGTTTCAGCTCCGTCTTGCTCCCTTCGCCACCGGCGAGCAGATCTTCTGCGCTGATGTCATAGGCTCCAATCCAACGGAATCCTTTTTCATCGCCCAGAGAAAATGCCAAGGACTGCCCCGGCGGTGCCAGAGAACTTTTCTCATGGACGATCACTCGTGTGGTCGGGTCTGTTCTTACCTTGCCGATGAACAGCAGGCTTCTCACCACAGCGGTGATGTCAATAGAACCAAGTCCACGGTAGGTGCTTTGGCTGCCCGTTGCCTTATTCAGATGCCCGATCATCACAATAGCGCAGTTGGCGGCCTGTGCCACATCGGCCAGCCTGCGGAAGATCGGGCGTATCTCATTGGCCCGGTTCATATCTACATTAGCTCCAAGAAAGGCCTGCAACGGATCAATGATAACCAGACGGGCGTTGTTCTCCCTGATCGCATTTTCAATACGCTCATCTGCCAAGGTCAGCGGATTGTCGGCATCGTCAATGACCAGCACTCGCTCCAGATCCGCCTCGGCAGAAAGCAGCCTCGGCTTCACCGTATCCCCCAAACCGTCCTCAGCCGTCTGAAAAATCATATTAAACGGTTCAAAGGGGTCCATCTGGGGCAGAAACCTTCGATTGGTGCAGGCTGCCGCAAGCTGCATGGCAAAGAAGGTTTTGCCCTCACCGGGGTTGCCCTGAATGATCGTCAGCTTTCCAAATGGGATGTAGGGATACCAAAGCCATTCCACCTCTGTTTGCTGAACTTCGCTCATGCGAATCATAGGAACCGCTTTCTTTTCTGATTCCCCACGCAGCATGATCCTTCGGGAAATATATTTTCCGTCAGGCAGCTTGCCCTTTTGCTTCAGAACTTCGTTCCAGTCTTTCTTGCAAGGGATCAGGCGAATAACCGTCATGGATTCGGGAATACTTTCTAACAGACGGTTTACGGCATCATTACCGGCTTTATCCGAGTCGGTGCAGATATAAACGGTTTCTATATCCTTGCGTTCAGGAAGAAAACCTTCCAGCGCCTTCGCTCCCACACCGCCCAAGGACAGATAATTTCGTGCTTTCCAGTCATTCGGGTACAGCGCAATAAAGGACATCAGATCAATCGGTGCTTCAAACACAAACAGGCTTTTTCCATCGCTGCGATAAGCAAAATTGTGAGCCTTGTCTGAACCTTGCACATCCATACGGAAAGAACCTTCCGTCCCTTTGCAATGGGCATAACGGGGAATCCCGGTTTCATCCTTTCCCACAAACACAATGTTGTGGTGCTGGGCATCCTCATAAATCAGGCCTTCCTTGTAAAACTCCTGAACCAGTTCCTCCGGGATGTTTCGCTGACGGAGATAGGCCATTGCTGCTGCAGCATATCGGTTTCTTAGCGGAAGCCTGAAATCTGCCGAAAGTGCAGCAGCTGCGCCGTTGTGTGCCGGTGCTTCTCCAATCAGCAAAGACACTGCTTCCGGAAAAGTTTTTCCAAAGAACTCCATTACAAATTCGACGGGGTAGCCGCCTTTGCTCTGGCTATGGCGGAACCATTTGTTTCCCTTAATGGTCAAACTGTCATGCCGTTTCCATCGGTACTCGTTTCCGCTTTTTGTGACCTGTTCACCGTGTGAGCGTAAAAATTGTTCCAAATCGACCTGGTTGGCACGGTCGATCTGTTCTTGCGTATAACTCATATTCCACCTCCCGATTACAATGCAGTTTCTGTTTCCTTGGCTTTATTTGGGTGCAGCATTTCAGGATGGGTTTCACGCATCGCCTGATCTACATCGCCCTTGATCTGATACAGAATCGTCAGATCCTTTTGCAGCAGCTTATATTCCTGATATTCAGCTTCTCTCTGTGCCGACAGTTCGGAAAATTCTTTCTGCCAGGCATCCAGAGGAAAAGGATCTTTTTCAAAGCCACTCTCTTTCAGTTTTCGCTTTACCATATAAAACCGGCGAAGCTCGCCTTCGTGTTCCGCCTTATACTTTTCCTTCGCTTTGGTAAAGCAATATTTTTCTTTCTTCATTTCATCAAAAATCGGCTTTAACGCAGCATAGGTCTTTGCATCCTCCATCAGCTGCTGAAGTTCTTTCAAACGGGTCTGTTTCTGGTGCATGGAGGATTTTCTGCTTTCCACATTTTCACTGACAGAAGAAAGATGTTTTTCAAAGTCACTGAGAGTCAGAACCCCTCGCTGTTTCAGATAATCGCACTCATTCATGAAACGCTTCAGGTTGTTTTTCTTCGCCTTGGTTTTCCCTCTGGCATACGTCATTGCGGTTTGATTGCGCAGAGCATGAGCATCACTGAGCAGCTGAGCCAGGTAAACCTCCTGCGGTTCTTTCAGAATTTCCTTTGCTTCCGCAAGCCATTCTTTCAGTGCTGCAAGGGTGGCTTGTATATTGCGGATCATCCGGTTAGTGGCTTTGATCCAGCGGTTTAATTCGCCTTTTTCCGTACGGATGCCTTTCTTCTCCATCTTACGAATGTGCGGCCCTTCGTGGACAGTTGGAATCAAATCCAGTCCCTGATCCACATAGGAACGATGATCAATGCGGCAGGCCAGCCCTTTTTCTTCCAATCGGGAATTGACCATATCTGCCCAGGCTTTACGCCATAAGTCCAGCGTTTCCGGCTTGCCCCAATTTGTGGTCGGAACAGCATCGAAAGCCCATGTGCCATCTTCTTTTTTGATACGATTGCCGTCCTTGTCCAAATGATAAACCCGGTGTTGCTTCGCTCCCCAGGTTCCGTCAGCGTTCAGCGGACGAATGGGAACCAGAACATGAAAATGTGGGTTGGGAATGCCGCCGTCTCCCCGGTCGGGTTGATGTACCGCAAGATCGCAAATCATGCCGTCAGAAACAAAATATTTCTGTACAAATTCTCTTGCCAGTGCGATGTTCTCCTCTAAAGAAAATTCATTCTGCAGCGCCATGTCAAAGCTGTAGGCAAGCTGTGCCTTGTAATGCTTTTCAATTTGTTCCACTTCATTCCAGAGGGTGTACCGGTCAGAAAATCTTTCAGGCGCATATTCCGGAAGCATAATTTCTGAAAGAATCACGCCGCCTTTCCTGGTATAATCGTGGGTTTCTCCATCCCAAAGATTATGCAGTTTCTCTCCGGCACGATAAGCGGCACTGGCAACAGCCGTGCGCCCCTCGCTGCGTTTAATCTGCTCTACATGGAAGTGATACAACGCCATTAACGATCACCTTCCGCCTCGTGGTTCTGCACAGCGGTGTCCACCAATTCCTGCACCGCAGGCAGCGCAAAAACCTGTTCCATCAGAGAGTAAAACTCTACCCTTGTCAAAGAGTCTGCCTCTTTGGAAATGCTTTGGATAGCGCCGCCCATATTGCAAAGATGATGCGTGCGCTGGCGGTCGGCTTTCTTTTCCAGATGCCGCTTGCGATTTTCCAAAAGCTGAATCTTATTTTCATACTGTTTTACCTTCAATCGTGCAGCATCTAATTCCGCCAAAGTTTTTTCTTTGTTTTCCATTTTCTTTTGCTCCTTGTCTTTTATTCATCCTTGCCCAAAGCAAGGTATGTAAAAAGAAATAGGCAACAGCCGCAAGAGTTTTCTCTTGACCGGAATGCAATTCCGCAATATGTGAATGTGTTCAGACACAGGAGCATTTACCTTCGGAGAACGCACATACCGGAATGGAATAACCGGTATAGAAGTGCGCCCTTAGTTCCTAAGGGAAGGTGGTTTGCTTTAGCTTTGAGAAAAGTATAATGGATTTTGAAGCATCATTTTATTGCCTCGTAGGTAGAGTAAGTTCATTTTTACAGTGCCTTGTGCAAAGGAACTTCCACTGTAGTGTGCTCTCGGCAAAATGCTCAATCTACGATGAATAACAATTTTTAGGGCAAAAGAAAAGCACCCAACCGTTGAAGTTGGATGCTTCCTATCAATTTTACATTGAATTATTTTGTTTTTTGAAAACATACAGTTTTTATAAACGCCAAACCAAAGTCGAACAGATAATGTCCGCTTAGGAGGGAAAGGTTGCTTCCTTGTCAATTTCTCTCCAAAATTTTCGCAAAATATGCCTATGATGGTATGATTGGCGAATCGCTCATTACTTATGCAGCAATGTCACAGTGACTCTAAAAGATCCGGATTCTACTTTCATAGTAAAAATCCAGGTGCTCTTTTACAGAAATATTCCCCAAAATCCGTTTCTAAACACAAACAACAATTCTGCTTTATCTTTTTCACATTATGGATGTCAAATCTCAATAACACCAATCTTCTTCAAATAATTGTAAGTTTGATCATAGTATTTAGGATTTCTCGTAGCATCTTCAACATTACCCTTCGGCACATAAATTATATAACCCTGCCGTGCACGAGTAAGCAGAACTCGATAAGAATTTTTCTGATAATTCTGAGCAATTGGATTATTAACCCTTGACCAAGAAGATCCAGCAAAATTATTGTATGTGAACTTACCATCCAAGTATCTGTAATCCGCTTCCCATGCAACAACTGCATAGTCAATTTCTAACCCCTGAATCTTAAATTCCGATGCTGCAACTTCCATAAAGTATGAAGAATTAACGTCATCTTTTCCGTTCAAAAACCATTTCTCAACCTCAATATCTTTGGGAACTATGACGCCATCTGCACGCAGTCGCTTAGCACCTGAACTCGCAATAATTCCATATCGTTCTGTGCCATGGCTTATATTTCTCACCCATTCTTTAGCCGTTTGAAGATTTCTCGTTAAAAGAATTGGATATCGCATTTTGTTAGTAGCTGAGTCGATTTGTATGATTTTCGGATATAGTTCCGTTGCAGTTGCTTCATCTCCATCGATTATCGCCTTTGCAAAAGCAGACACAAGCTCACTTCTAAAGCTTCTCATAGAAACTGATAAATGAAGGCCACGGTACTTATGAACTTCTGCATTGGAAAGAAGTTCATCGATCGAACTATTTCCAACATATTCATACCCTGCCATACGGTCTGAGCAAAACACCTTCCAGGAAGGAAAATGCTCATTTATTGCATTAAACCATTCTGCAATTCCTGCCTCCCCATCATGTATTTCCTGCCCTCCACCAACTAAACATACAATAACCGCCCAATCTTTGTGCCTGTTCATATACTCAATAAGACATTCGGGCTCGGACATATCAAAGTGGGACTGTCCTTTTTTTGTCCGCATGAACTTACTTAACTGCTCCTTTTTCCAAGCTCGTTGAGCTTCATCAAAAATCGCAATCTTGTCGATAGGTGCAGGATGTCCCTCCAAAAGTGAATCATCCCTAAACCAATGTATCATCTGAATAAAACTCTTTGTTTCAGAAAAGATGTCTCTTTTTGTAATATTATACTCACAATTAGTGCAGCTTCTGTTCAAATTTCTGGCCCTACAGTCTGTACAATACATTTTCTTCTTTTCTACTTGATTTCGAGTCAATGCTTCTCTCAAAACAGTAACCAAAGGTTCATTTCCAGAAAGAAATACGGCATGTTCTTCGTCGCCTTCTTGAAAATGATGTCGCCTATTTGCTATGTTCAGTCCTACCAAAGTTTTTCCGGCCCCAGGTACTCCTGTAACGAAACAAATCGATTTCCAATGATTTTTCTTGCTGTCTTCAACGATTTTATCAATCTGCGCAGTTGTAACGGCAATATCATTCTCATCGCTTTCTTTGTATGAAATTTCTCGTACATCATGCCCAGAATATAAGGCTTGTGCTGCCTCAATGATAGTTGGGGTAGGTTTATACACAGAATTGAACCATTGCACCGGATTGACAGCAGTTCCATTATCATAGTTATGAATTACATTGAGAATTTCTCCTGCAAGTGTATTTTCACAACAAAGAATAGGTGATGAAATTCCATTATCTCTACTGATTACATTGGTATTCGCAGATGCCTCTGTACATACTAAAAACGGAAATAAAGGTGCTGTGTGACTGGCTTCATGAAAGTTATGCAAATCCAAAGCATAATCTGCAACTTGATCAACGGCACTTTTAGGATATGTAGTCTCAAACACTTTAAATTCCAACAAAATAACACAGCTTCGAATGATTAAAACTGCATCAATGCGTTTTCCCATTCGAGGAATAGAATATTCAAGCGCAAGATGTCCTTCCTTAAGCTGTAACATGACATTTTTTAAAATTCGAATTTCTTCGTTCCATGCCCGCTCTTGCTGTACTGTTAGATCGAACTGGAGAGAGTTATGTACCAGTTCATGGTAGATTTCAGCTTCACTTGCTGATAGAAATTCTTTACAGCTTCCATGATAGTACGCTCTTGGGATTGTCTCTATATTTTTTCTATCTGAGCTCCACATAGCCACTCTCCTTTGATTTCTTTAATTAGATGTCCCAGTCGGTCTTCACGCACATTCTTTTTTAGTTCGCATTCCCAAATAATCAGTACCTTCCAGCCCGCGTCTATAAGTTTCATGTAGTTCTGCTTATCCCGTTCAACATTCCGATTTATTTTGGGTATCCAATATTCAGTGTTAGAAGATGGCCAAACAAACCTCCCACAGTCATGTTTATGCCAAAAACAGCCATTTACAAAAATCACGGTATGATATTTAGGCAGAACAATATCAGGGCATCCCGGCAATGTTCGAACATTTTTTCTATATCGAAAGCCTTTAGAAAACAGATACTTCCTAACAATCTCTTCTGGCTTTGAATTCGTGCTTCGAATATGTGACATATTTTTGCTGCGAACTTCTTTTGAGTGATTATCAGCCATTTTCTTGTTCTGCCTCACGAAGTTTCTTCCCTAAAGTTGACGCAAGCTGCTTAGCAATCGCCTTTGCCATAATTGGAGGTACGGCATTTCCTACCTGCTGATATTGTTTATCTTTAGACCCACAAAATACAAAGCTATCAGGGAATGTCTGCAGCCGGGCTGCTTCTCGGATACTGATTGCACGATCCAGGGTAGGATGAATCCACATAGACTTTCGAACATTAAGCACGGTTCCGCTTGGTTCATTATAGTTCAACCGCAAATAAATCGTATTTTGAGTCCTTTTCGCATCGGTATAGGTATTGGTTTTGAGCGATTCTTCTAAACTATGGAAATTTTCGCCTTGATGCAACGCTTTAAATCTTGCCATTGCTACATCAGTTGTTTTCGTAATGATGTGGTTCTTCAGAATATCCGAATCTCTCAGTTGCTGTGCCAATGAACTCAACTGCTCCTTATGTTCCAAAGGGATTCCGTTCTCATCGTCTGCCAAATCATATACAGGCGGAACACCTTCCAAATCATAAATTGCATCGTGAACAGTTTTATAATGTCCATCTTTTATCTTTCTGGAAGGCAGAAATACCACAGCGGAAATACTTTTCTTAATCCCCATAACAACAAAGCGATCTCTTTTCTGGGGCGCTCCAAAATCTGCGGCACATAAAATACCGCTATTAATCGCATATCCATCTTCTCCAGATGTAAGAATACTTCTTAGATAATCAAAAACCGCAAATGATCGAATATTTGCCAGGAGACCATCTTTTTCTGTACACTCATAGAAATCTACATGGATATGGTTATCAAAGATTTCCTTTGCTTTACTAAGCATACGCTGAATCATAATCGCAGGCTCAATTAAGGTGTGAATTCTATCCGCTTCAAGAATGCCATCAAAATAATCCATAATTGCCTGAAATGCTTCTCTGGATTTCTGCGCAATGTAATTGTCTGCGTTGTCTTTAATATAGACTTGAGCAATTTCGGTAAGCTTGCGCTGGTGTTTTTCCAAAGATTTCTTCATCTTTTCAGCGTTTTTTTCACCTTTATAGATGATATTTAGCTCTCGATAGTGATTTTCAGGCCAAATCCTCTGCTGGAGCAATTCCAAGTTTTGAACTATTTCCAATGCGCCATCAAACACAAATTCTGAGCTCAGCAAATGCAGCGGCGTGTTTTTATTCGGGATCTGATACTCTTCCACAATATCCAGATCTGCTTCCTCCATATAAAATCGATGAACGTCAGATCGAAGCATACTAACATTTTCCATGACAAATGCCTTTGGCTGCAGCTCTCTAATTGCTCGAATATACTGCTTTACCAGCATATTATTCTGGCTGATTGCATGGTTTTTCTGCCGATTTGCATTTGAAAACCCTTGGCAGGGAGGACCTCCAATGACAACGTCAATGGTTCCGTGTCTCCTCTGTATATCCGCATAATCTGCGCCGCATACATCTCCTTGCAGCTCGGCAGTCGGATGGTTGCGATGATAAGTTGCCTGCATGTGCGGTTCCCGCTCGAAAGCAACCTTTATCTCATATTTTCCTGTCTGCACGAAACCCAAGCTCAGTCCACCGGCCCCTGCAAACAGATCCACTACTGAATATGGCATTTTTCTCAATTCTCCCGCTTTTCCATTTTTGCTTCATAACGGCTCTGAAGCAGTTCCCAGCAATCTTCCTTTTTGCACCACTGTCCAATATTTACGCCAGGAACTGTAGGGTTCTGAAAATGTTCCCATACAAAATAGGCCAATTCTTCTATGACCCTTGCCGTCTCCGCATTGATTGTCTGGTTATTCCAGATTTCCTGCGGGTTGATTAAACCTGAATGATATTTTCCAATTAGTGCCACGGTATAATAGTCTTGCTGAGCTTTAAAACCGCCAAATTTTAAATTCTTGATGATTTCATCACAGCTATTGAACAATATCACCTTAGAAATCATGTCAATGTAGCTCTGTTCAGATGGCTCAGGGAATTCACCCTTGGCGACCATATTCGAGAAATATACAAAGCTGGTTTCCAGACCTTTACCGACAATATACGGATAGCCTTGATAAGCCATCACACATTTGGCTGCTACAGTTTTAGAAATGCAGCGATTCTTCGGACAACGGTTCTTGAATTCCTTTTTAGCCGCTGCGGTTGGCTGCCGACTCAATTCAACTAAATACTGTCCTCTGGCTCTCTCATAGAACCAATAGTCTGTCGATTTCCCCCTTGCCACAGGGATCGGTGTTGCCCTGGATAGACGTTCCATCTTTACATGGTATGCATCATTGGCATTGAAGTCAGACATATTGATTTTATTTTGGCTATTTGCGTACTTAGAAATATTATGAATAATGTCTTCGGCTTGGTCTTTTTTCTTGATAACAGACAGCTTAATCTGCACATTTACCTGATCCAGAGGAAGTTTTGACTTATAGGCATTGTAAATCGATGCTGTAGTTTGACCGCCATTAACAATCTGCCAGCCGGTGATTTCTGTAATGGTTACAACATCTCCGCTACTATGACTTTCATCAATGTCAATACCATCCGCAACAGTTGAAATACCGTTGTTGTAGGCCATAAACATTTGAGGCTCGCTGGCTAACGATGTCTTAATTCCTTTGTTGACCTTACCTGTTGCCTGCAGAAAAGAACGGACATTCTTTTGGATTAGATCTTGACCTTCGGCTTCATAAATCCGTGCTAATAACTCACCGGAAATGACACCAATATAGCAGTCATAGATTTCATTATCGCCTCTCACTTTAATTAGAGGCAAAGATGCACCATACTTTTTCTTCAGTTTTACAACAAGCTGGCGCTCCACTGCAGCACCACCAAGAACACTTTGATACAGTCGTTCAATATCCCAAACATCGAAGCGAATAGTGACCTTTCCATGACGAGTGTCTTCCGGTATATATCGAATCGTTTCATCATTGGTCAGCAAAATGATATTAACTGTTTCAATATCCTCTTTATGACCTTTGATAAACTCATACGCTTGGTAACCATCACTGGATTCTTCTAAGGCCTCAAACAAGTCAGTGCCGCAAGTTTTATAGAATTTCAAGGCTTTTTTCAAAAGCCTGTCAATTTCCGTTTTCTTCACCTTTTCCGGCTGCGGCTTAGCCTGATACTTGCTCACAAGCAGGGTAAGTGAATGGAAATACTCACTGAACGCATAGCCGTCCAGTTTCATATTCTCCCCATCCTTTTTGAAGTCCACCAACGTACAGTCTGAAACAAGAGTTTCTCCTGCTTCCGTTAGGTAGGACAGAAACAAGGCTTTGAAAGCCGTATTTGTAGAAACAGGGCCGTTCTCTTTCACATACCCAAGAACTTCATCTCGAAATTCTTCGTAAAATTCGAGAATTTTCTCGTTTACCACAATTAGGCCCCTCCTTTCAAAACTTCAAATACGGATTTTATATCTTGGGCATACGGCATACAAAGCATGATGCTGACTCGGTATGTAAGATCCGAAACGCCCAGCGGTACTGCTTCTTTCGTGATTTTCGGAAAATCGCCATTTACTGCAAAGCAATAAAGATCTCGCTGATAGTAGCCAATGGTATAACTATCTGCAGCTTCATCGAAATAGCCGTACTTCTTTAGCTTTTCATCAAACTTTTGCAGGCTCGATACATCTTCACTCAACCTACTACGAATGGCTACAATTCGTTCCGGCAGTTTTTCACCCCCGCTGTGACTTCTGCGAAGCGCATAGAAACGCAGAAATAATTTTCCCGGGATATCACCATTATCCAGCTGGTATTCACTGCTGATACTGGCAAAATAGGGAGCCTGCGCAGAGGTGGTCTTCACTTCAACTGCATGAGGGCCAAAGTAGAAATCATGGGTTTCATCTTCACTGCCAGCCCAATGTGAAACTGCTCCCACCCCTTGTGAATCCAAGCACTCGCCCAAAAACAGCAACTCTCCATAAAGTCCCTGCTGACGCTCTTCAGACATCAGCAACTCTTTATCAGCAGCAAAAAACTCCTTCCACTTTGTTAGAACTGTGATGATGACAGATAAGGACTCCTCGGTGTTTTCTGCTGCTTCCAACTGGCTTCTCAGGTCTTCAACAACAATTTCGAAAATGTCACTGGCACTATTGGGCAACTGAGAAAGACCAACAAAAGGCGTATCAATTCCATATGCTGGCAGTGTAGCTGCTTCAATTTCAACGCCTTTCCAATGCGGAAATCTGCTCTTAGAAGCTTCTGAAGTCACAGATAAAAACGCTGAACGCATTCTTGTGGCAATATTGACCGCAAAGGCAATCATAATGCCATTGTCAAACTTCACCAGCCGCATCGCAAAGGGGGAAGTCTGACCTGTCCCTGAAAATATGTCGGACAATATTTCGTTGTAAATATCAGCCGTAAAACTCATTACTGTCTTTCTCCAATGCAATATCATTCATTCGATAGGATTTGAGGTCACCCTTTCCCTTTCGATCAGGAAATACCGCAGCAAATCCAAAGGGCGGCTTGTGGTCCCCACGTTCATCAGTCAGCCTTCCTGCTTGTCCAATAGGGTACAGAATCAAAAATCCATTTGTGAATGGTCTTGTTTCTCTGCGAATAATTTCATTAATTTTTGTCTTAGAAGGATCAATTTTATATTTTTCCTTCAGCTCCAGAACCTGCTTATATGTATCGTTATCATAATCCATATACTCATGCTCTGCAGATATCATAGTATGGATAGAGGCGGTTGTTGCGGAGAAATCCACACCTGTACCCTCTCTTCTGAGAATACCTCCTCCTACTCCCTGCAAATCAGCAATATCGAATTTTTCTCCATTATCCATATTTATCAGACAAACGGTCCACGATTTAACTCCACCAATTCCATCCGCATTCATGGTACGGATATAATCTGCCATATATTTGCTGTTTGCTCTGGTCGCAGTTTTAGATGTTTCATAACTTTCAAAAAAGTTGGCAATATCATGGGCAGATACATTTTGATAGAAGAAATGCTCACCGGGAGCTTTTCTTCCAAGTATCTGCTGATATTGCTCCGCTGTTATACGGCAGCCCTTAATCGCATACAGAAGGTCTTCGACAGCTTCAAAGTTTCTGTCATACTGCTCACCATCAATGTCAAAAACCCGAGTTTGACTCAGCTTGCCGCTGAAATCCCGCTTAAACTCCTGACCCGTTCTCATCTTATTCCGACTGGTAATTTCCAACGTCGGATGAGATGCTACCCGCAGGCCAAAGTCCTTTGGAGTCTGAACTACGCTATTCATAAAGTCAAATTGCGCTGCAAGATCTTCGGTAGCCATAGAAATGTGGGAAAAGCTTGCATGGAGAGTGGGCGTAGTAAACAACCTACAGGCATCCAGGTATCCCGGACGGAAGCCGAACCATCGTCCCATCTGCATAAGGGTATCGTATGTATTAGAGCTACGGGTAAAATAGCTCACTGTCAGTCCTTCCAGTGTCAAGCCCCTGGAGAGTTTGTCACCGCCAATGACAATGACATTGAATGGTTTTCCTTCATGGTTTTTGTAAAGAAGAACATCATCGCTCTTACCATTGACACTATATACACTGATTTCCTTGTCAGCGATCAGGCGTTTAGCTTCAGACCAGATGCAGTCCCAGTTAACATTATCACACCCAGACATATATTTGCTGAACTGCGCCCTCATTTTGCTGGTTGTAGGAACATAGTCTTCTTCCCAAATCGATTTAAGCTCACTTTCAATGATGGGATCACCATAGCGAATATGGTTCTCAATCTCTTCTTTAAAATATTTCAGAACCTTTTGTTTAACCTTATTTTGCTGGCCAACGAAGCGGACAATATGGATTAGCATCGTATTTGGTTTGTTCCTTTGTCCTCTGCAGTTCCTAAGCGCAGTAGATAAAAGGAAGTATTTCACAGCCAGTTTAAGCTCCTTGGGAAGTTCTCCAACTGGATCGGTAGATTTTGTACCTCTGCCAAGATACGTTGCCCCGTCCACAATTTTCCGGTAAAGCGGCATCGCAGGAATATCTTCGTTACTCCCTAATCCAAAGAATTCCCTTGCGCCAATATACTGATCTGCTCTTGGAGATCTGTATATAAAATCTCTGGGGAAAAGGTCTGTTCCGTATTTTTCATCGTCAATGTGGGGAGGAATAAAAATATTCGCAAAAGGTGTAGCAGTATAGCCGATATAGGAACGACATTCAAATACACCAAGCAGCTCTCGAATCAATCCATTGATAGTTGTAGGATTATAATCATCCAAAACATTTCCTTGATCGTCATAGCTTTCTTTCGTGTTGATAGAAGCCTGATCCGCCTCATCATCAATAATGAGTGCAGGATATTTTGCTGGGATTTTCTTCTTTCCACCTATAATTTCTGCACAATGATTTTTACGGAAGAACCGTAGGATTTTGCGCAGAACTGAGGCATTCTTTTTTGTAACAATCATGAACGGCGGCATCATAGATACGCCTTCTGTCTTTTTATTGACATCACCTTTTTCGTCTCGTGTCGTAATCGACTGGACAACAGTTTCGACCTGGTTGTGAGGACCTACTCCAACACCGATCACATTGCGCTCCCGAGTCATATCTCCGATACTTTCCAAACTTGTTTCGTATCCCAGAACTTCTTCATCGATACGGGACTGAGTCTGGCTGCGAAGGCTGTTATGGATGCCTGACAGCACAATCACAATACGATATCCTGCATCGTAGGCCTTATTAATCATCCCGATGTAATGTGCCGTTTTACCAGATTGAACATATCCGAACACCATGCCCATTCGTTCACCAGCTACACCCTTACGAGGATTGGTCAAAGCATTCATAATCTCATCCGTAGATGAATTAATATCTTCTACTGCGGTAATGCTCCAAGAGGGCTTCCTCAGCAGATAGTCATAGTAACGGCTCCAATATTCCGGTTTAAATTTCGGATCTTGTTTAAGCTCATCCCACCAAGTCTTATCTTCCAGATTTGGATCACACACGCCAATAGAAGGCTCTGTGTAAGCGGTCACTTCACTGAACAGGAATTTTTTAAAACATTCCATATCAGAAATCATATTTAACCCGCCAAATTTTGCTGCTGTTTTCTCGACTGCTGCCGCAATAGTTATATGTTCTTCTTTTACAAGCTTCTCGCAAAACCCATATCCGCTCTTATACAAACCGACTTCAATATCGTTCAATTCTTTCGGCGTATTAATCATCGTGCTTCCTCCACCAGTCTGATAATCTCCTCTCGGAGATGTCTATAATTAGCCATGTCCAACAGCGTAGACTGCGTTTCTTCTTTGGTAAATCCCTGCGACAAGAAGATCATAATCATATCTTTCAATTCTTGGATTTGTACCTGATATTCCAAAGAGGTCTTATCAGACTCTCCACCAACTTTTCCTTTCTGCAGAGAATCTGTTACTCCTGACTGCACAAACGGTGCGAAATTCTCAACCAGAGCGAGATATGCTGATAAAGTTGATTTACCCTGGTCATCCAACTGCTTCTTGATATTATTCAGCAGAGAATGTTTTCTGTTAATATGAAACGAATATCGACCATTCTTTTTTCGCTGCTCCCATACATAATCCAGGTTGGGAGTACTGACATTTGACTTCGAGTAACTGCCACGTGAATTATATACACGAGCTGAAGTTTCAGTACAAAGATCAATCTCTCTTTCAACTGATTCCCTGACATAACTGGGCAGAGAAGCTGTTGACTTCTTAATATCAATTTTCCAGTCCTCATCACTGGCTGATGTAATATCAATCTTAATACGGGCCAAATTGTATGCGGGTTCTTTCTTTATGTAGTCAAACCATGTTCCGCAGATAATCAAGCGTCTGTTTCTGTAAACATAAATACCCTGGTGATAATTCCATCCTTTTGGTCCGCCTGCTGCCTGGTAATCATCATCGGTTGCAAATTTCGTTTTATGTGGCAGAACGTAAGGCTGAATCGTCACCTCTGCAAAGCCATTATCTGAGAAGATTGATTCTTCCGGCAATTCCTGAGTTGCACTATTTTCTAAAATAAATGGATTCCATGATTTAATTGGAGCGCCATTTAATTCCAGAACGAGATTATCTTCTTCAATAAATCGATGAAATGTAAGTGCTAAATGTTTTTCCGCTTTGCTTGCAATCCTATAAAATTTATTCTGGGCTTTTTTTTCGTCATCGATATCAATCACTCGATCAAGGTTTTCAATAATTACAATCGTACCCTGCTCACCCATCTGAGATGAAAATTCAGAAATTTCGCTTTCGTCTCGGATAATCAAGTTCCAGCCAATCTCCGGAATCTGGTCCAGATCCCAAGATGCATTGCTTACAGCAAAGTTCGACTTTGTTACAACTGTTAGCTTTTTCCCCAGAGAAAATGCTGCTGTCTTCATACCCATACCAAATCGCCCCAAATCATCTTTGGCTCGGATTTTACTGGGATCAGAAGACCCGATACGCATATTCTCAATTAGGTCTTTTTCACTCATACCAAAACCATCATCAGCAATGACAATTCGTTTCTTCTCCCAGTCAAATTGGATGTTGATTTTATGGGCCTGAGCAGAAATACAGTTGTCCACAATATCCGCAATCGCAGTTTCCTCGTTATATCCAACAGAACGCAGAGAAGACAGCAGCAACTTTGCTTCTGGAATGGATTGAATTTTTGTTTCCATATTTTTTCTCCTCTGTCAATTGGACCACTTATCACCTTTTGTATACTCTTCGTTTTTTCGTAGGCGCATATGCAATCCGTAATATCGCAGTACTTTTGCTGCACATCTTATTGAAAATTATCTTCTCCATCATGCAGCCGCTTTTCAATCTGATACTCCCTATTAAGGGAAAGCCTAAAATAAAGTGATTTGACGCTATTTTTCGCCATTTCAACCATCAATCGGGCTCCAGGTATTTCGTGCTGCAGTCCACTGTTCATTAAAAGGCTTCTTGTCAATTGCGGCCACGATTGGTGTTCTCAAAAAAGAGCTGATTGTACGCAGAACGATACTATAACTATCGGTCTTTGCATCAATTTTCCGACAAAATGCCTTCCACTTTTTCTGCATAGCTTCGTCATTCTCAAAAGCCATCACTTGTTCGAACTGCTCAACAGTAAACACATGTCCACGATTTTCAAAGGTTTTTTTCAAAGCTTCGGTTAAGACAACGCCATCAAAGTCAAATTTATTGGCAAGATAATAAATATCGTAATAATCCTTCATTCGACTGGAAAACTCCATCAGATTGAGAATAGCATCTATTTTTTCAGCAATAGTTGTTTCAAGAGAGTATGTGTTTACCATAGGAGCTGCAAAATCCGTCAGCTGGGTCGGAATCTTGCGCTTTTCCTGATTTGGCACAATGACATCTCCCACTCCAAAGTCAATGCTGAATGGGGTTTTGGTATTCTTAATCCTTGCGACCAAGGAAGCGCCGATACCAGCATATTTTTTAGCCACTGCAATAGGCGCAATATTTGTGATTTCGAATGTCACAAAATCATTGCCCGTTGGTGTCGCAATAATCTCTTCCAGAACTTTTTTCAGTTTTTCCGGTGTATTCGGAACTTTCCTGAGCAAGAAATCTACATCTACTGTCACACGGCTGTCAAAGCCGGTAATGGAATAGATAAACAGTCCACCTTTTAGAACAAGGTTTTCTGCATATTGGGATTTCTCCAAACGGCGGAGAAATTCTTCCTGGCAGAAAAGCTGCAGACAAAGCTGGTAGCTCCTCCCAGTTTCCTTACCTTTATTCTTTAAGCGTGCCAGTACGGACGCAGCTGTATCAGCCATTCAGCAGCACCTCCATCAACTCAGTAACCTTTTTGTATACTCTTAGCTTCTTTGCATATCCAGAAAGGATTCTCAAGTCTTTTTTTGAATCATTCACATAGGCATTCAATGCCTTGTTGAAGATTTCATTGTCCAATCTTGAACGATATTTGAAGCAATCGCAGATCGTACGTTCTCGGTCATATACAGGTAGCATGACGCCGTTAAAATCGGCAGTTGTTTTGCCCAGTTCATATATTTCCGGTTGCACATAGTAAGTTTGCAACGCTGGTGCATCTATATCCAATTTTGTTCGAGACATAGATCTCGGAACAGCAATCGACCATTTCCGAGGTGCAAAGTCACTATAGCCATAATGAAAAAGAGCCGATTCCACACAAATAATTGCCTTTGGAATCAATGTTGCAATAAGCTGTTCTTCAGAAGATGTGTTCCCATCGGCAAGTTGATAGTATCCGTGTCGAATGCGTTCAAGGTATCCGGTGTTACAAAGATTCACAATGTCAACAGCGGGTATGCCAGCTGCAACAAAATCTGATGTTTTTGCAATACCGCCCTTTTCTATAATTACCTGTTTTGAAAGAGTTTTCTTATCCACGTATTCACCAACTTTTTATTAAAAACCACACACACTCAATCCACTTTTGTGCTTATATTTTATTATATCATTCAAATTGAATTAATCAATAATTTCACGCACAATTTTATAATTTCTGTGTATGAAATTTTAAATCAAATGCGCTTCTTCGTCAAAGCTGCTTTTGCATGATCAATGATCATGTCAATGCAACGGAAGCGATTTTCTGTTTCAATCGCATCATCGGCAAAAACATCAACACATTTAAAGCTCTGTTTCTGTTCTTTTTGCCGAAAAAGGAAATACTGCTTCTGGATATAGGAAGCCGGACTCCATCGAAAATGAAGTCCGGCAAGGTGTTATCTATATACGATTTCGTTCAACACAATTTCCTCTGCCCGGTTGCGGATGCTATTCATAGCTCTGACCCAGTCCATCTGGTCACTGGCTTTCAGTTCCTCAGTCACGCCCTCAGCGACCTTCATCTGTTCAACAATCAGGGACAAACGCTCCTGTGCCTGCTCGTTCAGATCGGCAAGATAAGTCCAGATCTGGCCGTCCAGAACCAAATCATTGAACATCATTGGATTGTGCTCTTTCAGATACTCTCGGTGCATCCGCCCATATTTTCCGATAGGCCGTTCCTCATGGGGCAGCTTCAGATCCGGGATATAGTAATCTCCAACCAATACGTATTCGATATTGTTGATACTCTTTTTGTTTTCCATAAACTTGACCTCGATTTCAAAATTTTTGTCACATCGAGACTCACTGGTGTAGTAGTGGTGTAGTAGCACTACCTTCAAGCCTGAAAAACCTTGATATTACAGGGGATTTTAGAGATTTCTGCAAATACTGCCGTGGCAGATAAACAATATTTTTATCATAGTGTTCCCCTTCCAGCATTTCATTTTCTTCTATTATAGCATACTTTCCCGCGGATGGTGTTATGACGACACACCATCCGCGGCCCTCGGCATAGAATGCACTGGGAGCAAAGAGCGGCGGTACCGTCGTTTTTTCTTCCAAATCAATCGAAACGAGGAGAAATCATGGACCAGAACCAACCGCAGGCGGTACTCGAAATACCGATCCGTCTGCTTGCCCCGGCGATGGCGTTCGTTCCTGAGCAGCCGTTCGGAACGCCTTATGAACCGGCGCTTGCCTTCAGCCGGGGAACGATTTTCCCCGCTCTCGACCTCCCCTTCGTCGGAGAGGAGGCCGTACAGTGAGTGAACGAGAAAAACTGCTCGGCCGTGTACGGATGTACGACTTTGCTCTTGTCGAAGTCATCGAATATCTCGACTGTCATCCGCACAATGAAGCCGCTCTGAAATACTACCGTGAAATGCGCGCTGCCTTCGACAAGGCATCCAGTGAATACGAGGATGCCTTCGGTCCGCTGACCGCGCGCGAGGTCGATGTGCGCGGCGGTCAGTGGAACTGGATCGATGATCCGTGGCCGTGGGAAGGAGCGGATAACTGATGTGGTCATATGATAAACGCCTGCAATTCCCGGTAAAAATCAAAAACCCTGATCCTCAGCTCGCAAAAATCGTCATTTCGCAGCTTGGCGGGCCGGACGGTGAGCTCGGCGCCTCGATGCGCTACCTCAACCAGCGCTACGCCATGCCATATAAGGAATGCAAGGGAATCCTTACCGATATTGGTACCGAAGAACTTGCGCCTCGAAGTTATCCATAACAAAAACCACCGCCTCTCGGCG
>ENA-ORTV01000857-ORTV01000857.1-human-gut-metagenome-genome-assembly--contig:-NODE-857-length-35839-cov-5.587190_pt1 | contig 35839 bp, 44 predicted proteins | sample MGYA00241915_ERZ509194 | MGnify/ENA primary metagenome ERZ509194 (study PRJEB26280, sample SAMEA2338810) | human gut metagenome | biome: human gut; feature: human-associated habitat; material: faeces... | reverse complement strand
CATTAAAATTTAAAATTTATCTATTTTATGAGTCCTTTTTCTTGACATAGTACCATAGATTTAAACTTATGAATCCAACTTTGCAAATATTCGACTTGTTCTTGTACAAGCTCAAGAATTTTTTCTTCTGCTTCCAATTTAGCCTCTTCGATCGTTTCTGCATCTAAAACATAAGGCTCACCTTCAACTTTTGATACATTTTCAAGTTCATAATCCGCATAGAATTGAGAAAACTCTTCATCTTCAAATACAGTTGCGATAATTTCATCTTCATAAAATCTTGTAAAATGAAGCTTATAATTCTCTTCTATTTCGTCATATTCCCAATATTTATCTTCTTTAGACATTACTTTGTCCTCCTATTTATATTTCATGCTTTCCAACATGTTCTTCTTAGCTTTGTTTGTCGTTCTAGTATACAAAGACGTTGTCTGTATAGAATTATGGCCAAGAATATCCATAAGATCCGTTACCTGCCCACCAGCATCCAAATAGTTAATCGCGAACATATGTCTGAACGCATGAGGATGGATCTTGTCTAGGCTTATACCTCTACACTTTCCCGCAATCTTCTTCAACTGGTAGTAAATCTGTTTATAGGTTAAAAAAAAGATTTTTCCTGACTTTATCTTTTCCGTTCTGCAATACTTCAATATCTCACGCTTTAAGTCATTTCTCAGAATCACGTCACGAATCTTACCTTTGTTTTTGACTGTAATGTAATTTGCCTTTACATTTTCAACCGTGAAATAACTTAACTCACTCACACGTATACCCGTGTATGCGAATATCTTCATGATCAGATAAATATCCATTCGATTACATTGTTTGGCCATTCTGCACATTCTCTTAAAATCAGATGGTTCAATCACATCATCCAATGATGCAGCTTGTTGAATCTTGATATTTTTTAATGTCATTTTAGAATGATGAGTACGCAATAATTCGTCTGGATCCAAATTTTTTTCGACCAATTCGCAATACTTTATAAATCGATTTGCGATAGTAATGTAGTTCTTTACTGTGGCCGGAGCATACTCTTCTTCTAATTTTCTTTTGAAGCCGATAACATCCAATTTACATATATCATCGACCTCAAAAGAATTTACAAACAGTTCAACAACCTGTCGATAATGAACCAATGAATTCTTAGACTTTTCATTTTCCGTTTCGAATGCGATGAAGTCATCAACTTTGCTAACTAGAAACTCTTTATTCATGGCTTAGCCTTGAAGAAATATCCTGGTAGTTCTTGAAGACTCATCGTCTACAATCTCAACAATTTGTCTTTTGCCAAAGTAATTCTTGGCTTTGCTTAAACATGGAAATCTATGAATCCCATTCACTGAAAACATAATTTCCTGATAATCTTTCACAACACTGATTTCCACGGGTCTAAATGTTGTATTCTTTAAATCTCTTAAAATCACGATATCAACTCCTTATTTATCTTAAATTTATCCGCCCATTCTCTGACAAAACTAAATGCATCATCTGGAGGTACTGCATTATGATCTGCTCTAAATTGTCGAATAACCTTATGTTTAAGTTCCAACGTATACAAAGGAACATCCGGTTTATCACTTAAACGAACAAACATGATTTCCGTATGTCCTTTGGACACATCGTCTGCATAGGTTCTAACACAATGGTTCAATACTTCAGATTCCTTCTTCAATTCAGCATTACTCTTAACAGGACGAATCAAATACTTTCCGTTTGAGTAACATAACTCAATATGCTTTTTGTAATTTTCAAAAATTCCTTGTTCAAACCTGGCATCTTCTGTAGCACGCATAGCTTTATAGGCTGCACTATGTGCTTCTACTAAATTCAATGGTGTTAGAACTTTATAAGACTTCATGTCCGCTCCAATCGTTTCCGCGAACTTCAAATAATCTTCATAAATATTTATGTTCCAATCATCTATCTTCGATGCATACTCCAATACTCGTGGACACATATACTTACGTATATGCTTGAAGTTCAACTTTCTGATTTTCAATAACTCTTTTTCGTTTGCCCATGAATATTTCCTGCATAACATCAAATGTGTGTAATCCATCTGTGGAAGAAGCGGAACAAACTTACGATCAACTTTAAATATCTTATCCAAGCTCTTTTGGCTTAGATCAAGAACCCGAAGGCTTGAAATGAACTGACTCAAATCTGCCTTCACTAAATATTCGATTTTAGGTTCTTTTCGATATGCGCATGCATAATCAAAAAAATCTAATCCTGATTGATTCAATTCAGACTGATACTGGCAATACGGAATGTTCAACAGCTTGATCCAGTCTTCAACTGAATACATCCTCAACGGATAGAAATTCAATTTACTGTCACTGATCCAAAACTTCAAAGGATAATCGAAATCAACTCTTTTACCAAACATCCCACAATACAGATTGCCAACCAGAAACTTCCTTTCGCCTTCTATGTATCGAGCTACTTCCTGGATTTTCAGTTCTACCGAATGATTCGGATTCTTGAACAATTGAAATCCAAATATTCGTTTTAATAGCTTTCCGTAATACATTTCTAGTGTTTCAACAAAATAAGTTCGGCTACAAGCCTCTTTTGCGAGCCATAAATCCATTTTTGAAAAAATAAATTCTTCAATGCCTTTTGGCCATATGAGCTTCCTTGTCTTCAACTTTTCTAAAACAGACTTTCCTGCTTCCATTCCGATTCTTCTTTCTTAGGCTTTTTCTTTTGATCAACACTCTTTTTAACAATTGCCTTTGCAGATTCAAGATTTAAACGTGAAGGCTTTTCTTCATCACCGCCAACATCTTCTTCATCGTAGTAATGAACGGCCAAGCCGAACACTTCTTCATCACTAATAATTGCACAATTTTTAACTGCCTTCTTTTTAGCTTCAGAAACAATGTAGTTCCACATTCCGTCAATAGACTTCTTAGGATTATCCAACTTCGAAACCATGTCATTACGTGACATCAAATATTCACAGATTATTTTCAATCCTTGATTCTGCTTGATTGCCTTATATTCATCTTCAAACTTAGACATATAGACCTCCTAATAAGTTCGAACCGGAACCATTACACTCATAAGTTTTAAAACATCACACGAACCACGAACAATCAGTGGCTTTCCGATTCCTGGAGTTGTAATCTGAACTTTTTCAGAATTAATGACATCAAGTGCATCTCTTAAATACTTTCCGTTTAAATTGAATTCGATTGGATCCGACATCAATTCAACTGTTTCAAGCTCTTCATATGTTTCTCCAATCATTTCAGATTTTGAATCAACATGAGATTCTTCTGTACCAAACGACAAATGTACAATTTGTTTCCCATCAGATTTCACAAAATCACAACGTTTGATTGCTTCTAATAATTCATCCTTATCCATTTCGATGCAATACGAACACGATTTTGGAATGATTCTAGAAACATCCGGATATGTTCCATTTAAAAGCTGTGACTGGTACATCATATCGTTTGTTTTAAATTGAATTTTTTTCTCGTCATAGAAAACAGAAACCTCATCATTGAATGTTTTCAAAAATTCCACACAAGCCTGTCTAGGAATTGTGATACTGGTATCCTTGCAATCCATATCAATAAATGCATATCGGTTCATTCGATACGAATCAGAACCAACAATTGTAACCTGGCCATCGTCCACACTTAAATGAATACCAGTAAGTATTGGACGTGAAATTGCAACTCGTCCTGCACTAGCAACACAGACCAATGCTTTTTCGAATGCTTCACGTAATGTTTCGATTGGACAATACAATTTATTGCCCGGTGCATTTAAATCTATTTCTGGATATTCAGAAACATCTGTACACGTTAATTTAAACTTAGCTTTCCCACACTTGATATGCATTAAATTATCCGTGCAATCCACTTCAACTTGTTGGCCAGATACTTTTCGAATGATCTCGCTAAAATATTTAGCATCCACTAAACACTGGCCACATTCTTCAACACCTGTTTCCATTTCCAATGTCTGCTGCATTGAAGCAGTTCCATTGGATCCAGTAATCACAATTGACTTGTCTTCTACACAAATCTTTAGGTTTGCTAATGCAGGTAAAGGTGATAGCTTATCAATTACCTTCGACACATTATTCACTGCATTTAGCAATGTCTTTGTTTCTATATTGAATTTCATTTTCCTTTTTCCTTTCGTGATAATATATTTTTGAGGAGGTGATAAAATGGATGACTTGACTAATGAACAAAAGCTTTTATTAACAGCGATGTATAGAGATTATCTAGAACTCTCAAAAAAAGTTGGCCCTGAGAAAGCAAATGCTTTTGGAGATTCTGATGAAATCAACTATAAATACTTCATTGATAGATCGAACAGTTACGTTTCTTCACTATGTTGGACACTATATCGTAAAGGCTATATTGATTGCCATGGTGGAGATAACAAAGCTAACGAAATTTCAATTACCGATGATACAATCATCTACTTTGAAAACAAATTCAAAAATAATGCTTCTAAAGTGTTGAATGCTATTAATGAATTGCTGAATTTTGTTCCATTGTTTAAGTAGTTATTTATTAACTACTTTTCTTTTACTATTTCACCAAGCTCCATCAATTTTAGTTCCTCTGAACTGTAAGCCTTAAAAAACGATTTTGTTGGCTTAACCAGAATCCAATCCTTAGCCATGAGATCGTCTGTCATTGGATTCCAAAATCTTATATACTCATCCCTTCCAGGTAAGTACAAAGCAATTTTGTAAATTGTTATGTTTGTTGGATATAAATAAGCGCCTTTTTTGTGATCACGACTATTTTTTCTTACAAATCCCATTTTCCTCTTTTTAGCTAATTTAATTGCTTTAACAATATTCATTCACGACACCTCACTCATTTAGATATTCATCAAATTTATTTCCAAACAAAATGCTTGGCTTTAAATAAGATTTCATGACTGGATCAGACTTCCACGAATCACATTTCTTTTCAATGACACATTTGAAATCCGCCAAGCTATATCCAGCGTTCAATTTATCCTGAATCAACTTTCTAGTTAATTTAGCATCAGGAGAAAATTCTTTCTCCGTTTCAATATTCAGGATTTCAACAATGGTTCTAATAATTTGATTCATTTCTAGTTCTTCGTCAGAAGAACAATATAAATTATTATTCTTATCATTCTTTATATTCTTTACATTATTGTTTGTTGTTGTCCGTTTGTTGTCCGTTTGTTGCTCGTTTGTTTTCTGCATGTTGTCCTCTTGTTGTTCGTTTGTTGTTTGCTTGTTGTCAACATTGGCAAAACACTGATAATCATCGTATTTTGTAACGATTATGAGCGTGTTTTGGTTTGTTGAGATTTTTTTAATCTCACCTGTTTTTTGTAGATTTTTTAGAGCTCTTTTTATTTGCTCAACGCTCAGTTTTGTTTCAGTGCTTAAACTCGCAAAGCTTGTAATGCACGAACCCCTTTCTATTTTTTTACCTTGCCAGTTACGATCGGCATGATTTACTTTTAATAGCAAGTGTATAAATAGCCGACAAGTGGGAATGTCGTCATACCATTCCCAGTCGACAATCTGCCGAAATAGCTTAATGTAGCCTCCACGATTTTCCATTCCATCACCCCCCCTCTTAGGTGTGAATCTAATGGATACAGTGCCTATTTTCCGCACTGTCTTTTTCTTTATACTCCTTTAGATACTTTTGGAATTCCCTTCCAAAGGCTTTTGTACATTCCGATAAGCATTCGGTAATTTCATCTGAATCCATATCCTCGAAAAATTTAAAAAAAGTAGCGCCTGCTTTTGCTTCACTAGCAATAATTGGCCCATCCACTGTAATGAACACTTTCAATTCAAAAGCTGGACCATAACTACCTATAAATTCATTGAATCTTTTCATGAATTCATTTTTTTCTTTATTAGTTTTTGCATTCTGACGCTCCTTCTGGAACTGCTTAATTCCTTCATGTATCTCATCAATTTTTTTACTTTCTTCGATAACATCATCTTTATCTCTATCAACGTGTAATGTTTCCATCTTATTTTTCTCCTTGCTAGTTCTATCTCGAATCCTGCAACCTAGATACCACAATCCGCGTAAATCTTGTTAAAAAGGAAGATAAGTTACAGAAACAATCCATTAACTTTTTTTGACGTGCTAGAGCAAAAAATACATTATGTAGAAAGCGAGTGCGGATCACGTCATTTTGGTAGTACCTAGGTTGCAAGACTCGAGAAAATAATTTAGAATTTAGTTGTTATTTTTTGATTGGCCACTTTCCTTTGAAGTGGTCTTTTTTTATGCCCTGCATGACTTACGCAGCTTGATCAGGTTGTCCAAATAAGGCTGCAAGCCAAGAACATTAATTACCTTGATTGTTGGCCATCCGAAACAATTGGATTCAACGCCCAACTTGTTCAACTCGGTCTTCACAGTCGCACTGCTACAACCAATGATTTCTGACAAATCTTTTTGCGTGATGTATGCATACTTTGTCAACTTTTGGATCTTACCTTCAATTTCTTCGTCATATTCCTGACGAGATACAACTTTAATACCCCTCATAACAATCTCCTTTCTAGATTCCGATAGACTGGATAGTTCTACAAACGAATGCAGTACCAATCACACATCCAATCACCAATACAACGCTCACAAACAACATCCAGTTTGCAAAACATTGTTTCCTTCTTACTGCCTTCTCTCTTTTGTCAAGATCAGCATAACGGTGCATCATCTTTGTGTACTCTGTAGCATGTCCATTATTTGCGAACGGAGACAATTCAAGTTCTTTTTCTTTAGTTTTAGTTTTAGTGGTAGCCATACTTTTTATCCTTTCTGTGGTAGTCGTTGGTAGTGTTCTTAAACAGCTTTTACATTGCATTTATGCAACTTCTGTACTAAAAAAATAAGACCAGCTTTTTTTGATGGAATTTCTAAAGCTTGCACTATTGCTTGAGCCGTAGCGATTGAACATGCTCTTTGTTCATTCAATAATCTACTAATTGTAGATTTATCAACATTGCTCATTCTTGCTAATTCTGATACTGACACATGTTTTTTGTCCATCTCTTCTTCTAATAACTTAACGTTCACCTTCATAATACTCCTTCCTTTCTGTTGCATTTCTGCAACTTCATTAATATTATATACCTGTGTTGCATTATGTCAACGATTTTTGTTGCTTTTTTGCAATTTTCTTTTTATACTATGTTTAGAAATGAGAAGGTTTGTAGATATGGAGACAATACAAGAACGAATTAAATCAAGAAGACTACAATTGAAATTGACATTGGAAGATGTTGCAAATGCATTAGGGGTTAATAAGACTACGGTGATGAGATACGAATCCGAAAGCATAAAGAAATTACCGACTGATATCGTTCCACCCTTAGCAAAAGCATTGAAATGTACTCCGCAATACCTTATGGGATGGGAGGACTTAGAAAATGAATCTTACATTCTTACGGATCACGAGCGTGAACACTTAGATATATATCGAAGCCTTGACGACAAAGGTCAGCACACAGTGGATACAGTAGCTCAGATGGAATACGAAAGAGTTAAGAAGGATAATAAGTAATTATATCTAGATTTTGATTATAAATTTAAGGGAGAGGGTTAAAAATTATGACACAAAAGAAAAAAGAAACAATTGGATCAGTATTAATGTATATTGCATTAGCAATGACTGTTATTTATCTGATATTCGCAATTATTAATTTATTTGGAATTGTTGGCATGAAAAATGATTTTGCAAAGTTAGGTGCAATGCTGGCATTGAGATATTTATTGCCATTTACAATTTGTATGGTAATTAACTTCTTTTTAACTGGAGTTAGTGCTATATCGAAGAACTGGATCGTAACTTTAATTTCATGCATCTTATATTTTGTAGCAATTATAGTTGTTCCAGAAAGATTTTATTGTTCAACGGTGCAAGGTGTTTTATCGTTTATTTCTATATTCTTATTTTTCAATCGTGGCTTTGAAAAAGAGAATGTTGAAGAAGATGAGAGAGCAAACTTACCTGATCTACCAATTCAGGAATAGAAAGAGTTAAGAAGGATAATAAGTAATTATATCTGGATTTGATTATAGAGAAAAATAAAACGAGGAGGGGTATGATGACTGAACAAGAAATAAGTAATAAATGTAAATCTTTGGATGCTAGTAACGATACTTTTAAAAATATCATTAAGGATTGTAAAAATCCTAAATTCAATAATTTGGATAAATGGCAACACTTCCAGGCTATGGCCTTCAAAAAAGAAAACAATCCTAATATAAAAAACAGGTTTATTAAATATAAACGTGGAACAGTTGTTATGGTTAACTTTGGTACATCCATAGGGAATGAATTAAGTGGAAATCATTTTGCTATAGTGCTAAATAAAAAAGATTCTCCTAAAGCAGGAGAAATCACAGTGCTCCCGTTAACATCTAAGGCTAATAAATCTAATATCAATTTAGGAAATGAACTAATTCAAAATATATTTAGTGACGTTTTAAAAAGTATTCAAGATCTTGTAGCTTTTTCTGCAATAATAGAAGATTTATTAAAGGATGAAAAAGGAACTTTTAAATATCACGAAGGACAATCGGTCACATTTCATGATTCTTTGATTGAATATTATTGTATGACAATTAAACCGAAGAAGGCTGCTACTGATGGAACAATTCATTATACGACTGATGAAATTGCAGACATCATTAATAAAGTTATTCATATGCTTCAAGATATCACAGATTACTATAATGAAAAAAATAAGGATTCATTTGCTAAGATTCTATCCATAACAACTATTAGTAAACATAGAATTAAAAAGTCAATTAATGTATTAGATCCAATTGGTAAAATACAGTTATCCAATGAAACAATGGATAGAATTGACACTGAAATCGTAAAAGCTATAACCAACATTGCCTTGTAAATCACTTGATTTTAAATAAATTCATGTTATTATACCTGACTTTAGAGGTTGAATAGTAAAAAATGGTGCAACACTCGATATTTGATTATCGAGTATGCATCATTTTTATTTGTTTATCTGTTAGATAATAATTTGTTATTGGTTGATTTAATTTTTTGGATAGATCTGTTACGAATTCTTTGCTGGTTAATAGATTTATGAATCTTGTGGAGTTGATTCTTACAACTCGGAATTTTCTCATGAAATCGTATATTGTACTTGCTGAGTATTTATTTTCCAGAATCTTGAATTGAAGGATTCGTGATAATAACACGGCTGTGTAACAGATGAAGAAATGCCCTTTGATCCGATTTTCTTTTTGTAGATAGACTGGACGTGTATCAAGTTCGGACTTCATGATGCGGAAGGATTCTTCGATTTGCCAAAGCTGATGATAAGCATTGTATATGTCTTTTGATGACATATTGATTTCAGATGTTACGAGCATATTATATCCGGCTAGTTCTTTGTCTTTGTCTATAGCTTTTTGATTTAGCTGGGGTTTTATACTTTTCCCCTGATCATCTAGAAACTGCATATATTTTGATGATTCACCATATTCTTCTTTTTTGGCCTGGCATGCACGGTGTGCCTTGGCTTTTTCAATCATTCTATTGATTTCCATCAGTTTCTTCTTCGCGAGACTGAAGTTATAGGTAACTGTTCTTTTTTCTTTTATATTACGAGTTATGACATTCCCGTAATCATCCTTGTATGAATAGGTAAACGTATCGATGCATTCCTTGATTTTATAAACGGGTTCTCCGTTCTGATCAAACACTGTTTCGAATCCGTCATCAAGAAGAACCCATTGTCTTTCTTTTTCAGGAAGGGTTTTTACAGATTTCGAAAACAGATAGCCATCTCCATTATCGATAGCTTCAATAATATTTTTAGCACAGTTAAGGCCTTTATCAGCAATTTGGATGGTACGGCCCTTGATATTGTTTCTTGATTTCAAATCGTGGATTAGATCACGCATGACCGGCTTTTCAGATTCATTGCCTGGGAATATCTTCATGCCGACTGGTAACATCTGTGCGTCTAAAAGAAGGCCCATTCCCACAATAGGGTCCCTTCGATTTTCTTTGGAAGGACCTCTTTTTTGAAGAGTAGATTCCTTATCGATTTCAAAGTAATAGTTTGTACAATCAAAATAAGAACGACTGGAATCCAGAATAAAATTGTCATCAGTCGCAACGGTTAGTATTTCAACCAGTTTCTCATATTCTTCGCCCATGAATTCCAATCCCTCCAGGAGTTGATCATAACTGAAGTTTTTTTGAACATATAGCTTTGGAAGAATATCATGAAAAGTCTGATGTTTAGATAAAGGCGCAACAACACGAGCATATACAAGAGCGGAAAAGACATCATATACATCGAACTCGAATTTCCTTGAAGAGCTTAAATACCCAAAATGTTCTTTTACATCCAGCATGTTCAAGATTTTCGCAATTGGTACATAACCCAGACATAGTTCTGGTGAAATGTCGGAAATCTGTTGAAAGTTGATGCGACACTTTTCTGTCTCCCGTTTAGAATTCAGTTCATTGACTTCTTTCTGAAAATGAGAGATTGGATCATCTATACCCTGTTCGATAAGAGCATCAACGAACCCGATTTTACGAAAACTTTTATGTCGGGTGTTCTTGGTTTCTGGAGAATAAAAACTCTCATAGATGGAAAGATAAAGTCTGTCATTTCGTTTTGTTTTTTTAAGAAAATAGGCCATAGAAAGTGCCCTCCAAGCATTACACATTTACACCATAATTATACCAAATAAATAAAAAAAATAAAATAAATTTAAAGCACAAAAAACAACGATAAATACTGGAGAATCTCAACTTTTTCTCAGAATAGCCTCTAAACATTCATGGTGCAAACCTCTAAAGACGGGTAAAAAATAAAAATACTGTTGACATTGAAAGCGGTACCGGCTATACTTACAGTGTAATACAAATTAAGACTTGTTACTTAATCTAAGCTATTAAGGCAAATTCTTACGTTAGTTTATCTGAGGCGGTAAACTAAATGTTTGAGTTTGCCTTTTTAATTTGTATTAGGGGAGGAGAATCATGCTCAAGTTAGATAAACAGGTGTACAGGACATTTAAAGTAGTGAACAATAATATTGTTATCGTTAAAGATTCAAACGGCCGTGAAATGATAGCGATAGGAAAGGGACTTGGGTTTAAAAAAAGCAAGAATGATATTGTTTATCCTGAAGAAATTATGAAGACATATATTTATCTGGACAGACAGAAAAATTTAAATCTTACTTTATTTGAAGAAGTGCCTTTCGAAGTGATTGAAGTATCACAACATATTATTGATTATGCTGCTAAAACATTGAATCAAAAATATAATGTCAACTTACTTGTCAGTCTTTCGGATCATATTGATTTCAGTGTTAAACAATTCAGAGAGGGAAATAATACCTCAAAGTTGTTTAATGAAGAGATTAAGAGATTTTACGAAGATGAGTACCAAGTAGGTAAGTGTGCTATTCAATATATTAACGAAACTCTGCATGTAGATCTTCCAAAAGATGAAGCAACATCTATTGCTTTCCATCTGATTGTGGCGTCTCAAGAAAAAACAAATATTGAAACAAGAGAATTGCTCGAAGGCGTAAACAGTATTGTGAATATCACAATGAAATATCTTGGAAATCAGATAGATGAAGATTCGTTAGCGTATTCAAGGTACATTATTCACCTGAAATTTTTCTTAAGCAGAATTGTCAGTCATCAAACTTCTAACGGTTCTATTGAAGTTACTAATATATTCGGTCAATTGGTCACGAAGTATGAAGGAGTTGACAGGTGTATTCATGAAATCAGTGAATTTATTAATGGAAAGTTTAATTACAGATGTACTGATGAAGATTGTATTTATTTAATGATTCATATTGTAAGGCTGTATGAGTTACAAAGAAAGGACGATACTAATGGCTAAAATAGATTATGATAATTTGACAAAGCAGATAGTGGAATATGTAGGTGGTGTCGAAAATATCAAAACAATTACACACTGCGTAACACGTTTAAGGCTATATTTAAATGACAGAAATAAAGCAGAGGATGAGAAAATAAAAAATCTACCTGGAGTATTAGGTGTGGTTTATGGAAATCAGCAGTACCAGATTATTCTTGGTGAACATTTATTCCCTGTATTTGATAATCTTGAAAAAAATTATTCAGTACAGACAGAAGCTCCAATTAATGAGAATCTTGATGAAAATCTTGTGTCTGGTAATGAGAAGAAGAATTTCAAATATTATTTTGAAAAAGCAATTACATTTATGTCTCAGTCACTGACACCATTCATTACTGTAGTGTATGGAGCAGGTATGCTGAAAGTAATTCTCTCTTTACTGAATTACTTCATCCCATCAGCAGCAAGTTCTACAGCATATACAATGCTTAACTTCATGTCCAGTGCACCATTCTACTTTATGCCTGTATTAGTGGCATATGGTACAAGTAAAGTTTTAAAATCCAATCCTGCTTTTTCAATGGCAATTGCACTGACATTGGTATATCCGGATTTTAATACTATTATGACTGCCGGAGAAGCTACTACAATGTTTGGACTTCCTGTACATTTAGCTTCCTATGGTAGTACATTACTTCCAGGTATTTTTACAGCTATTCTATGTGCATATCTGGAAAGATTCTTCTACAGAGTAATTCCTGGATTATTCAGAAGTGTATTTGCTCCATTATGTGTATTCTTAATTGGTTTTCCAATCGTTGTATTAGCATTAGGTCCTATTGGTAATATTGTTGGTTCTTGGATTGTCGCAGGTATCATCTGGTTACAAGCACATGTAGGTGGATTTGCTCCGGGTATTATTGCCGCAGCTCAGCCATTCTTGGTTATGATGGGTGTAAATATGTTGCCTGTAGCTCCTATGATGGAATTGTTCTCTCGTACTGGGTATGATAATGTGTTCAGACCTGGTTGGATTTTACATAACATTTCTGAATGTGGTTCCTGTTGTGCTGTTGCTTTAAAAACTAAAGATAAAGAATTTAGGGCAACTGCATTATCAGCTGGTATCGGTGCTATGCTTTCCGGTGTTTCTGAACCTGCATTATACGGTGTTAATCTTCGCTTGAAAAAACCGATGATTGGTCTTGTAGCCGGTGGTATTGCTGGTGGTGCTGTTGCCGGGTATATGGGTGCTAAAGCTTTTGCAATGGGTTATTCTTCTATCCTTGGTGTAGTTATTTTTGAAAAAACTATGGGAGCAATTCTTGCGGGTGTTGCTGTTTCCTTCGTGGTCTCATTTCTATGCACTTATGTTTTATATGATGGAAAGAGCATCAAATAAGTATGTTTAAGTTGTTTTCAAAAAAAGAAGAAAACACAAATGATTTTGCAGCTGTGGTAAGTGGGAAAATCATTCCACTTACTGCAGTGAATGACGATGTGTTTTCTAAAGGTATGATGGGAACCGGTGTTGCCATTGTACCTGATGATGATGTAATTGTGGCTCCATGTGATGGAGAGGTCACAATGTTGTTTCCTACCATGCATGCATTTGGAATGAAAAATGAAGATGGTGTAGAAATACTGGTACATATTGGTATTGATACAGTAAATAAACAAGGTGTTGGATTTAAAAAGTTTGTAGATGCTGGCACAACAGTCCACAGAGGGGATAAAATCATTCGCATGAATTCCTATGATTTGAAACAGGAAGGATATGATCTGACAACAATGATGCTTTTTCCTGGTTGTGAGAAGAAAATGAGTTTCACTACAGATGGATATGCAAAAAAAGGAAAAACAATAGTAGCTGAATATAAGAAAGAAGGAGAATAATATGGCATTCTTAAATAAAGAAGTAAAAAAGGAATTTCCTGAAGGATTTTTATGGGGTGGTGCAGTAGCTGCTAACCAATGTGAAGGTGCTTATCTGGAAGATGGCAAACAAATGTCTACTGCTGACATTAAAGCAAGAGGTTTTTTTGGAGGATTGAGAAGAGATGCAGATTATTATCCTACTCATAAGGCCATTGACTTCTATCATACCTATAAGAGTGATTTAAAATTGATGGCTGAAGCTAATTTTAATATCTTCAGAACATCTATCAACTGGGCCAGAATTTATCCGACTGGAGAAGAAGAAACTCCTAATCAAAAAGGACTTGATTTCTATCATGATATGTTTAAATACTGTCATGAACTTGGAATGAAAGTAATGGTTACTATTTCTCATTATGAAACACCATTATATTTAGTAGACACATATGGTGGATGGGATAATCGTAAATTTATTGAGTTTTACATGAAGTTCGTCAGAACGATTGTAGATAATCTGGATGATGTTGTAGATTATTGGCTGACATTTAATGAAATTGGTAACGCTGCTGTCAAACCTATCTGTTGGGATGCTGCATGTATTTATCCTGACAGTGAAAATCTGTTACAGAGAATGTATCAGGCAGCACACCACCAGTTTGTGGCAAGTGCACTCGCAGTAAAGTATATTCATCAGCATTCCAACCATGCCAAAGTTGGTGCAATGATTGCATACAAGACAGTGTATCCTTACACATGTAACCCAAAAGATGTTATTGCTGCTGAAAAAGAAAAAAGAAAAGAATATTTCTTCTCTGATGTTCAGGTAAGAGGAAAGTATCCTGATTATATATGGCAGTATTTTGAAGAAAATAATATCAATATTACTTTTGAAGAAGGTGACGAAGAAATTATTGCATCTTATCCTGTAGACTTCATTACATTTTCTTATTACAGAAGCAGAGTGGTTTCTTCTGAAGAAACTGAAGCTGCAGAAAAAATTATTGATACAAATACGCTTGAAGGTATTGTGAATCCATATTTGCCAAAAACAGGCTGGGGATGGTCAGTTGATCCAGACGGATTAATGCTGGCTTTACAGGATTTATATGACAGATATCAGAAGCCGTTGTTTATTTCTGAAAATGGATTAGGCGCTATTGACACGGTAGAGAAAGGTAATGTAATTAATGATGATTATCGTATTGATTACATGAGAAAACATGTTCAGGCTATGCAAAGAGCTATTGAAAAGGGCGTTGATCTGTTCGGATATACTATGTGGGGTCCTATTGATATTGTTTCTAATGGTACAGGACAAATGTCAAAGAGATACGGCATCATCTACGTTGATTTGGATGATGAAGGAAATGGTACAGGAAACAGATATCTGAAGAAGAGTTACAATTGGTACAAAACGGTCATTGGTACTAATGGCAAAGATTTAGGAATTGAATAAAAAATAGAAAAGATGTTCGGAAATCATAGAACATCTTTTTTATCAGGAGTTGTGAATATGGCAATATTGTTTTTAGATGTAGATGGGACATTAATTAATTATAAAGCACAAATACCATCATCAGCAAAAGAGGCGGTTATCGCAGCAAGAAAAAATGGGCATTTTGTATTTTTGTGTACAGGATGTTCTAAACAGGAAATACTGGAAAGACATTTTGATTTTGAATTGGATGGTTTTATTGGAGGAAATGGAAATTATATTGAAGTACAAGGCACAGAAATATTTCATAAACCATTAACTTATGTTCAATGTAAACATTTTACAGATTGGTGTATTTCAAGATCTCTTGCCTATAGATTTGAGTGTAACAGTGGCATATATATCAGTGATGATTATATGGAAAAGTCAGTACAGGCTCGTATGAAATATGCATTTGGTAATAATAAATCAGCTGTAAATGCACCAACAAACCCAGCTTTTAGAAAAATGACATCAAAATATAGAGATGATGTAAACAAGACAGCATTTGTATTAAATAGTTATCAAGATTATCTGGATGCCGTGAAAGAGTTTAAGGATATGGTTGTGGGAACCTGGGGTGGAAAAGGGCAACTTGCCCTTTATGGAGATACCAGTCCCGAAGGAATCAGTAAAGAATTTGCTATCAATAAGTTACTGGACTATTTACATATAGATAAAAAAGAATCTATATGTTTTGGTGATTCTTCAAGTGATCTTCCTATGTTTAATGCCTGTAATATAAAGATTGCCATGAAAAATGGAAACGATGAAATAAAGCAAAAAGCAACCTATATTGCCGATGATGTAGATGATAATGGAGTATATAAAATGTTCAAACAATTACAAATCATTTAATATGATGCATATAAAAAACAATGTTAAATACATTTCAGAAGATTGTGAAATTTTGTGTATTCCTTTATGGCATGAATGGTTTTTAGATAGTATCATTTTTTGTGGAAATGTAAAATAAAATTGAGGTGATATTCGATGGAAAAATCTAAAGTATACTATACGGATTTTCATACCCGTAAATTAGGTGAGGGTCTACCTACAAAACTGCAATTGTTGGCTAAGAAAGCAGGAATTGCCAATTTGGATCTAGATGGAAAGTTTGTCGCAATCAAAATGCATTTTGGAGAATTAGGAAACATTGCATATTTACGCCCAAATTATGCACGTGCCATTGTAGATGTGGTAAAAGAATTAGGGGGAAAACCATTCTTGACCGATTGTAATACAATGTATCCAGGATCAAGAAAAAATGCTTTGGAACATTTGGAGTGTGCCTGGCAAAATGGATTTACTCCACTTACTGTAGGATGTCCAATTTTGATAGGAGATGGACTAAAAGGAACAGACGATATTGAAGTGCCAGTCGTTGGTGGAGAATATTGTCAAACAGCTAAAATAGGTCGTGCAATTATGGATGCCGATGTCTTTATTTCTTTGACACACTTTAAAGGTCATGAATCAACAGGCTTTGGTGGAACCATTAAAAATATAGGTATGGGATGTGGTTCGCGTGCAGGTAAAAAAGAACAACATTGTTCAGGTACTCCACATGTTGATGAAAAGCTATGTCGTGGTTGTAAACAATGCTTTAAAGAATGTGCAAATAATGGATTGGAGTATGATGAAACAACACATAAGATGCATATCAATGAAACGAATTGTGTTGGATGTGGACGTTGTTTAGGGGCATGTAATTTTGATGCGATCTCCTTCAATAACTATAATGCGAATGAATTGTTGAATAAGCGTATGGCTGAATACACAAAAGCCGTTGTGGATGGACGTCCTAACTTCCATATTTCTTTGATTGTGGATGTTTCACCAAACTGTGATTGTCATGCCGAAAATGATTTACCAATTTTACCAAATATTGGAATGTTGGCATCTTTTGATCCACTTGCCCTAGATCAAGCCTGTGTAGATTTATGTATGAAGGCAAAACCAATGCCAGGATCACAATTAGACAAACATCTACATGATCCAAACTTCTGCGATTATCATGACCACTTCACAAATTCTACGCCTGAATCGGAATGGAAATCTTGTTTAGAACATGCTCAAAAGATTGGTTTGGGAAATCGAGAATACGAGTTGATTGAAATGAAATAAACAGTAGCCTAGGCTACTGTTTTATTTAGTATACGAACTAAAATTGGAACGATGATCAATTGAATGATGATTCCAGGAAGGCAAGTGATAAAGCTTGCCGTCATAAATACAGATAGTGTATAGCCTTGTGTACTTAGTACAAATGTGTTGATTAAGCCATTCACAATTCTTCCTGCAAGCATCGCAATAATTAAACTTATGTATAATTTGGGCATTTCGTTTTTGAAATTGATGTGTTTTTCACACAAACCAGTAACTAAACCATATACAGCTAGTTCAATCATCATTTGGGGCAAAATCATGGCTGGAGGCATTCCTGTTGTCATACTTGAAAGAAATGGTGTAATAATTCCGCATGCCAAACCATAGGGAGCTCCACAAAATAATCCACAAATCAATACAGGAATGTGCATTGGTAAAAATACACTACCTCCATTTGGAATCACGTGAAAGGCCATTGGAAGTAATACGCCTATCGCAATGCATAGAGCACCTGATACTAATTTTTTTGTCGTACTTTTCATAATCAGATTCCGCTTTCTTTCATTAAAAAACAAATTTCTTTAAGCGAGAAAATGCTTCTTCTACTAAAATTGTTGGTAAAGCTAAATTCATTCGAATCGTATTTGGATTCATAAATGGACGGCCATCTTGCCAACATACACCATAGTGAACCCCTTTCTTTAAAAGTTCATCCATCGTGATATCATGTGTATCTAAATACTTTGTGCAATCTAGATACAACATATACGTTCCTTCTGGCTTAATGACTTCAATACCTTTGAAATTGTTGTGGATGAAATCAAGTGCATAATCTATATTATTCGAAATGACTTCATTTAATTCATTGACCCAATCCAATCCCTCTTTACAATAAGCGCCCATAAGAGCATGAACACTTAATATGTTGGGTGAATTGTAGTGAGATAAAGAGGCTTGTTTATTTAATCGATCACGAAGATATTTGTCGTAAACAATATGGTATGAACCGACTAAACCTGCAAGATTGAATGTTTTACTAGGGGCATAGCCAGCAATCGTTCTTTTCTTGGCATCTTCACTTATGGATTGCGTAGGAATATGTGTGTTTTCTTTACGTACTAGATCGGACCAGATTTCATCGCTAAAGACTAAAACATCATGTTTTTTACAGATATCCATAAATTTCTGGATTTCTTCTTTTTTCCATACTCTTCCCGTTGGATTGTGTGGGGAACAGAAAATCGCAAAATGGATATTATGTTTGATAATCTTCTTTTCAATATCTTCATAATCCATAGCCCAGTTATCTTCTTTCTTTAACGGACTATCAATAATTTTTCTTCCCAAATTATTCAATGTGTGAATAAACCCAATATAACATGGTGACTGCACTAAAATGGGTTCGCCACTAGCACTAAAAGCCTCAAGTGCACTGGATAAAATACCAAGAACACCATTTTCATATCCAATAGCTTCTTTTTCCACATCTATGCCATGTGTTTCTTTTTGCCAGAATTGAATGGCTTTATAGTAATCTTCTGGCATTTCAAAATATCCAAAGTGAGGCTCGATGATTCTTTCAATCATTTGTTTTTGAATATTTTCAAAAACAGGATAGTTCATATCTGCAACCCACATAGGGATTGTAGAAAAGTTTGGGTCTACCTCTACATCTTTAATAGGTAGAACATCAAGGGCAAGGGCATCGTGTCCTTTTCGATTTAAAAGAGTTGTAAAATCGTATTTCATAATAAAAAATTCTCCTTAACACAATAATAGTATAATTTTTTGGAATTTGAAATATCGAACGATATCATGTATAATGCTCGCATGACAGATAGTACTTCAACTTTAAAAAAGATTGTCGACTTATTGATTGACATCATCTATAAGACACATACCTATTTCTTGAGTATGAATGACTCATTTGAAGCACAATTATCCGATAAGCAACTTCACTTCTTGATTATTGGCTTGTTGGGTATCGGAATGCTTCTTGTGATTTATCCACTATTTAAGTGGATGGCTAAAAAGAACTTAACTGTTTTAATTAGTTGGTTCTACGTATTTACTGTACTTGTAGTCATCACATTTGCGATTGAAATAGGCCAATGGTATTCGCATACAGGCGAAATGGACTTCAACGATATTTTGGCAGGTTTGGTCGGCTATTTTGCGATGTCCTTTATATTCCTGCTTGTGGTTGCGATTATCGAATTAATAAAATCGATTTTTAAGAAGAAATAATCAAAAGTTATTTCTTTTTTTTTGATTCCATTTGTGGGATGATTAAATCAGAAAGAAGGAATGCATATGCGCACACGATTTTATAATGCATGTATACTGACAATGAAGGATTTTGATGTTTTTTCAGGGGAAGTCTGGATAGAAGATAATAAGATTATATATGTAGGAAAAGAGAAAGCTTCTACTTTTTGTTTTGACCGAGAAATAGATGTACACCAGAATCTAATTATGCCAGGATTTATTAATGCGCATACTCATTCTGGAATGACTTTTTTAAGATCAATGGCCGATGATATGCCTTTGCAGCAATGGCTAAATGAAAAGGTATTTCCGATTGAGGAAAAACTAACACAAGAAGATATTTATTTCTTTTCAAAACTTGCGATATTAGAATATCTAACGAGTGGAATCACTACAAATTTTGACATGTATTTAAATCCTGAAGCAATTGTACATGCAAGTCTTGATATGAATTATCGAACGGTATTATGTGGTGCGGTTAATGATTTTTGTCTATCTGTAGAAGATGTAGAACGTTGCTTCAATGCATACAATCAAAAAAATAGTTTGATTTCTTATATACTAGGTTTTAGTCATGAATATACCAATTCAAAAGAAAAAATTCAACAAGTTGCAGCATTATCTCATAAATATAAAGCACCAGTTTATACACATTTAAGTGAAACAGAATATGAAGTTAATACATGCAAAGAAAAGACGGGACGCAGTCCTGTTGAATACTTATGTGATCTAGGTGTATATGACTATGGTGGTGGAGCCTTTCATTGCGTACATATGAGCGCGCATGATTTAGATTTATTCGCCAAAAAACATTTGAATGTCATCACAAATCCAGCATCCAATCTAAAACTAGCTAGTGGTATAGCTCCAATCCAATCGATGCTTCAACGAAATATCAATGTATGTTTAGGAACGGATGGTGCGGCAAGTAATAATTGTCTAGATATGTTTCGAGAGATGTTTTTAGTGACAGGACTAGCTAAATATAAAGAGAAGGATGCCTCTGCAGTCGACGCTTATGAAGTGTTGAAAATGGCAACGGTGAATGCGGCGAAAGCTTTATATTTAAATTGTGGTGTCTTAGAAGTTGGAAAGTTGGCAGATTTAATTATTTTAGATCTACATCAACCGAATATGCAGCCAATTAACAATGTCGCAAAAAATATTGTATACAGTGGATCTAAATCCAATGTAAAATGTACTATGGTCAATGGTAAAATTCTATATGAAGATGGACACTTTCATGTGGGATTTGAGATTGAGGCACTATATGATGAAGTACAAAAAAGGGTAGAGAGGTTAATGCGATGAATATACAGATTTTTGGGAAAAACAAATGCTTTGATACAAAGAAAGCACAACGCTATTTTAAAGAAAGAAATATTAAGTTTCAGTTTATTAATTTAGACGAAAAAGAAATGAGTAAGAAAGAATTTGAGAGTGTGCTTAGACAAGTTGGCATCGATTCCATGATTGATCCAAAGGCTAAGGATAAAGAATTATTGACAATGTTGAATTACTTGTCGAATAAAGAAGATAAAGTGTATCTCAATCAGCACATATTAAAAACGCCAATCGTGCGTAACGGCAAATTGGCGACAGTAGGCTACGAACTAAATGTTTGGAAAACATGGGATTAGACTTTGTATAAGAAACAATCTTTTTCATGAGAATAAATCACACCGATGGCTTGAAGAAAGGAGTATATAATGGTACTTCCTACAAACTTCATGCCTCTTTTTTTTAAATCATTTGATATGGAATCTGAAAGAGTCGATGTAGTTTTTCCTGTTTCATAAATAATCTTTCCATGTGTAAAAGTACATAAATAATTATAAAAAGTTTGATACTCTTCTTGAATGGATTTAAAAATCTTCGCATTTGAAATACTCGCTTTGATCTTTAATTTGTTACGAATGATATTAGGATTGTTTCTTAATTGTTCTATTTTTTCTTCATCAAATTCAATCACTTTATCAATGTCAAAATCTTCATAAGCCTCTTTAAAAGCTTCTCTTTTATTTAGAACACACTGCCAACTAAGACCTGCCTGAAAAGATTCAAGTATCAACATTTCAAATAGATATTCTTCATCTGTATTCAGTTTTCCCCATTCATGATCATGATATTCAATATATTTTGGATTGTTTAGATTACACCACGTACATCGTTTCATAATTTCATTTTAAAGTAGATAAAATGTGAATTCAATGATAAAATTGAATCAGTTGGTTATTCTCACTTGAGAATAACGGAAAGGATTTTATGCAAGATTCATTTGGCCGAAATATAAATTATATGCGAATCTCATTAACTGACAGATGTAACTATGCTTGTTACTACTGCAAGCCAGACATTTCAAAACATCTTTGTCATTCAGATATATTGACGTATGAACAACTTTTAGATATTTGTAGATGTGCCATTACTTTAGGAATCACTCGATTTAAAATCACGGGTGGAGAACCCACACTTCGTAAAGGCTATATTGATTTTATTCGTAGGTTAAAAGAATTGGATGGAGTTGAACAAGTAACTCTCACAACCAATGGAAGTTTATTTTCTTTTACAGATTTAGAGGAACTAAAAAAAATAGGGCTTGATTGTATTAACTTTTCAATTGACACACTCGATGAATCTGAATATTTAAAGATATGTAAAAAGAACAATTTGAAGAAGGTTCTTTCAAATCTAGAATATGCCTATCAGATTGGGATCTTTGTGAAAGTGAATTGTGTTGTGGACAATCTATTTTCGCTTTCTCGATTTGAATCTATGTTAGAACTCATCAAAGATAAAAAGATTGCGTTGCGATACATTGAATTGATGCCACTAAAATATAGTGATCGAAACTCCAAAATGAATGAACTGATTGAATATGTACAAAAGAATTATACATTAAATGCATATAATAATAAGCTTGGCAATGGACCAGCTCATTATTATACAATACCAGAGTTTCAGGGATATATTGGTTTTATTGAAGCGTTACATAATAAATTTTGTGGTCAATGCAATCGCGTGCGCTTAAGTAGTGTAGGACGATTGAAATTATGTTTATTCCATAGTGATGGAGTGGATTTAAAACCTTATCTAAATGATTTGGAAGAACTAGAAAAAGTGATGAAAGAGTGGATATTCAAGAAGCCTAAGGAACATCATTTTGAAGAAGAACATTCGTCGACGGTGATGAATGAAATTGGAGGTTAAAATGGAATTAACACATTTTGATGAACATGGAAATGCACGCATGGTGGATGTAAGTGAAAAGGATGTTACTTCAAGAAGTGCTTGTGCGGTTGGAAGTATATTGGTAAATGAAGAAATTCTACATAAAATTGAGCAGAGTGACATGAAAAAAGGAGATGTATTAGGTGTAGCTCGTATTGCCGGAATTATGGGTGTAAAAAAGACGAGTGAGTTAATTCCTTTATGTCATCCTTTAATGATCAATAAGGTGAATATTGATTTTGATGTTGATAGAGCAAATTGTTTGATCTATGCCTACTGTACCGTGAAGTGTAATGGAAAAACGGGTGTAGAAATGGAAGCTTTGACAGGTGTAAACGTTTGTCTTCTGACAATTTATGACATGTGTAAAGCTGTAAGTAAAGATATGGAAATCAAAAATGTACATTTGGTTTCTAAATCAGGTGGAAAAAGTGGAGATTTTGTATGGAAGGAATAATTAAAGCTATTTGTATTAGTGAACAAAAAGGAACAGAAAAACATCCGGTTCAAGATATTGATATTATTGAGAATCATGGATTAGAAAATGATGCGCATGCGGGTAAATGGCATCGCCAAGTTTCTTTATTATCTTATGAAAAGCGTGAAGAATTTAAAGCTAAAGGAGCTGATGTAGAGGATGGTGCCTTTGGCGAGAACTTACTTGTATCAGGTATTGAATTCACAAGTTATCCAGTAGGAACACAATTTAAGATTGGGGATGTATTACTAGAACTGACGCAAATAGGCAAAAGCTGTCATTCACATTGTGCAATCTATCATCAAGTTGGTCAATGTATTATGCCTCATCTAGGTGTATTTACGCGTGTAATACATGGTGGACATATTTGCGTTGGAGATACCGTTGAAGTCATTGAAAATAAAGATTCTAGAATGCGTGTAGCCGTATTGACATTAAGTGATAAGGCAAGTACTGGACAAAGAAAAGATGAGAGTGGTCCATTAATTGAAAAGATCATGACAGAATATGGATACAATGTGACAAGTGTGACAGTGATTGCGGATGATGAAAATGAAATTGTTTCGCAACTCATCAATTTAAGTGATCGTTGCCAAAATGATTTGATTCTTACAACCGGAGGCACCGGACTTAGTATTCGTGATGTGACGCCAGAAGCCACAATGAAAGTTATGACAAGAAATGTTCCAGGTATTAGTGAAGCATTGCGCTATGAATCGATGAAATATACAAATAAGGCCATGTTGTCTCGTGGTGCAAGTGTATTAAGAAATCAGACTTTGATTATTAACTTGCCAGGAAGTCCTAAGGCAGTAAAGGAAAGTCTAGATATTATTTTAGGACCATTAAAACATGGCTTAGAAATTATGAAGGGTGAAGCGAGTGAGTGCGCAAGGAAGTAATTTAGATTTAACTCCAATCTGGATATCTTTAAAAACGGCAAGTATCACAATTGTGATCACATTTATTCTTGGTTTACTGGCGGCATGGTGGATTTATTCAAGAAAGAGCGAAGCTTTGAAAATGGTCTTTGATGGAATCTTTACTTTGCCTATGGTTTTACCACCTACAGTAGCTGGATTTTTCTTGTTGATGATCTTTGGCGTAAATCAACCTATAGGAAAATTTTTTATGAGTGCATTTGGCATTCGCATCGCATTTAGCTTTAGTGCGACTGTAATCGCAGCTGTGGTTATTTCATTTCCACTCATGTATCGAAATGCCAGGGGTGCTTTTGATCAAGTGGATACGGATTTAGTGTATGCCGCAAGAACTTTAGGTATGAGCGAATGGAACATCTTCTTGAAAGTATTGATTCCCAATGCTTTACCAGGAATTATTAGTGGTGGTGTCCTTGCGTTTGCGCGTGGCTTAGGTGAGTTTGGTGCAACGGCGATGCTTGCAGGAAACATCATTGGAAAGACAAGAACACTTCCTGTAGCTGTATATAGTGAAGTGATGAGTGGAGATATGGAATCAGCTGCCTTTTATGTGTGGGTGATCATTGGTATTTGTTTTACAGCTGTGATTTTGTTGAATCTATATCAATTGTATGTTCGAAAGAAAAGGAGTTTCTAAATGTTGGAAGTACAAATATATAAGAAGCTTGCAGAATTTGATTTAGACGTTTCCTTTCAAGTGAACGACAATATTTTAGGGCTTATGGGAGCTTCAGGGTCTGGCAAAAGTATGACATTAAAATGTATAGCTGGAATTGAAACGCCAGATCAAGGACGGATTGTATTAAATAATCGTGTTTTATTTGATTCAGAAAAGAAAATAAATGTACCGATTCAAAAACGAAATGTGGGCTATATGTTTCAAAGCTATGCTCTATTTCCCAATATGGATGTATATGAAAATATTAGTGTGGGATTAAGGGCTAGAAAAGTAAAAGATGTGGATATTGTGGTCAGGAAAGTGATGAAACAATTTCAAATTAGTGAACTTGCTTCAAGATATCCCAAACAATTATCGGGTGGACAAAGACAAAGGGTGGCATTGGCTCGTTTGATGGCTTATGAACCAGATGTTCTTTTATTGGATGAACCATTTAGTGCTTTAGATGAAGATTTAAAGGAAGATTTATTAAGGGAGCTTAAAAGTGAGCTTCAAATTTCAAAACCGGTTGTTTTTGTATCACACAATAAAGAGGAAGTAAATGAGTTGTGTGATTTTAAATATAAAATTAAACAAGGAGAGATCGTATGAAAAACGGTTTAAGTGTTTTACTGGCTGGAGTCATGGCCACAAGTTTATTTGGGTGTAGTTCAAATGAACCAAAAGAACAAGTAAAACTTACAATTGCGGCAGCCGCAAGTTTGGAAAACGCATTTGAAGATGAATTGATTCCAATGTTTGAAAAAGAGTATCCAAATGTAACGATTGAAGGTGTTTATGATAGTAGTGGAAAATTACAGCTTCAAATTGAAAAAGGATTAGATGCCGACGTATTTTTTAGTGCAGCTACAACACAGATGAACGCATTAAAAGATGAAGATTTAGTGGATGCAGATTCAATTTCAAATGTATTAGAGAATAAATTGGTATTGATCAAAGGAAAAGACAGCACTACAACAGTCACTGGATTTGATAATATTAAAGATGCTTCAATTATTGCGATTGGAGATCCAGAAGTAGTTCCTGCAGGAAGCTACGCAAAGGAAGCTTTGACAAATTTAGGTGTATGGGATTCAATTCAAGATTGTTTAAGCTTAGCGGGAAATGTAACGGAAGTATTGTCTCAAGTTGAAACACAAAATGCAGAAATTGGTTTAGTTTACGCGACAGATGCTGCAAGTAGTGATAAAGTAGAGGTAGTGGCAGAGTGCGATAATTCATTATTAGCTACACCAGTACTATATCCAGTTGGTCGTGTATCGAGTACAAAGTATAAAGATGAAGCCAATTCATTGATTGAATTCTTAAAGAGCGATAAAGCTTTAAAAGTATTCAAAAAATACGGATTTAAAAAAGGAGAATAACATGAAATTAATCAAGACACAGGATGCCGTAGGGCATGTACTTTGTCATGATATAACGCAAATCATTAAGGGTGTCACAAAAGATGCCCTTTTTCGTAAGGGTCATATTGTGACAGAAGAAGATATTCCTTTATTGTTGTCAGTTGGAAAAGAACATTTATATGTTTGGGAAAATGACGAGAGCATGATGCATGAAAATGATGCGGCTATGGTTTTACTAGATATGTGTAAAAATGAACACATGTCGTATGGTGAGATCAAAGAAGGAAAAATCGAATTAAAAAGTGAGATTCACGGTTTGTTGAAAGTAGATCGTAAGGCTTTGTTTACAGTAAATTCATTTGGACAGATGATGATCGCAACAAGACATGGAAACACAGTAGTAAATCCGGGTGATAAACTTGCGGGTATGCGTATTATTCCTTTGGTGATTGAAAAGGAAAAGATGGATAAAGTCAGATCACTCATCACATCTCCTATTCTTGAAATTAAGCCGTTTGTATTAAAGAAAGCGGCTGTGATCACAACAGGAAGTGAAGTGTATAAAGGAAGAATTCAAGATACATTTACACCAGTTATTCAAGCTAAATTGGCTGAGTTTGGTTGTGAAATGGTGTATCATGCGATTTGTGATGATGACGATAAAATGGTGACAGAAAAAATCAATGAAGCATTGACACAAGGGGTAGATATTGTACTTTGTACGGGTGGAATGAGTGTGGATCCAGATGATCGAACGCCACTCGCAATCAAGAACACAGGTGCCAATATAATTAGCTATGGTTCTCCAATTCTTCCTGGTGCTATGTTTTTGCTTTCTTATAAAGGAGAAGTCCCAATTGTTGGTCTTCCCGGATGTGTTATGTATGCCAAAAGAACGGTATTTGATTTAGTACTTTGTCGTTTACTTGCCAAGGATGTGGTGACATATGAAGAATTGTGTGATTTAGGTGAAGGTGGATTGTGCTTAGGATGTGATATTTGCACATATCCAAATTGTGGATTTGGAAAATGAGATATAAACTAAAAATTCAAATTGGTAATAATGAACCAAATTTTGGCAAGGGCGTTGTAGAACTATTGGAATTATGCGATAAGTATGGTTCTCTATCAAAGGCTTATAAAGAAATGGGAATGTCAAATTCAAAGGCTTGGAAAATCATCAAAAGAGCTCAAGAAGATTTGGGTTATGAACTGGTTCATACGACGAGTGGTGGAAGTCTTGGTGGAGGCTCGCAATTGACTTTAGAAGGAAAAGAATTGGTACGTAAATATAAATTGTTTCAAGAAAAAATAGAAATGTATTCCGAACAAGTATTTAAGGAAGTATTTGAAAATGAATAAAGAGGAAGTATTGATTATTACTTTTAAAAGTATTCAAGATGTTCTAGATTTGGAGTCTAAGACAAAAAACGGGCGTATGATACCTGTTCCAAGTTGTGTTAAGGCAGGATGTGGCATGTGTTTTATGTCGAAGGATCTAGATGAGGAAAAGTGGAAACTCTTTTTAGAAGAACAAGATGTTTTGTATGAGGATATAGTAAGGGTGAATTTTTGATGAATGAAAAAATATATTGTAAGAGTGGTGGATGTAGTGCTAAATTGGGCGCAAAGAAATTGAGTCACATTCTAGAAAAAATTGATTCTTATAAAGACAGTCATGTTTTGGTTGGATTTGATTCAAGGGATGATGCGGCAGTTTATCAAATCGATGAGAATCATGCGTTTGTATCTACTTTGGATTTCTTTCCACCTATGGTAGAAGATCCATATTTATATGGTCAGATTGCAGCAACAAATGCACTCAGTGATATTTATGCGATGAATGGTACGCCTAAAACAGCTTTAAATATTGTGTGTTTTCCAGACAATGAGGATTTGAATATTTTAGGTAAAATCATTGAAGGAGGAAATTCTAAGTTGGTTGAAGCTGAGTGTGCACTAGCTGGAGGGCATTCCATTCGTGATGATTCAATTAAATATGGTTTGAGTGTAACTGGTTTGGTAAATCCAAAAGACGTAAAGAAAAATAATGGCACACAATGTGGGGATGTCTTGATTTTGACGAAGCCTTTAGGTGTTGGTTTGACTTTAAATGCGTTGCGTATGGATGATTGTTCTAAAGAAATGCAGGAAAGAGTCTTTAAAAGTATGACTACATTAAACAAGTATGCTTGTGATGTTTTAAAAAAATATGATGTGCATGCTCTAACCGATGTAACGGGTTTTGGCTTGTTGGTGCATTTAAATGAGATGTTAGACGAAAAAAATAGTGCAGTGATTTATAAGGATTCGATTCCATATTTTGATGACTGTCAAAAGTATGTCGAAGAATTTTATTTAAGTGGGGCTGCCCAGACCAATCGCAATAGTGTAGAGGGTAAGATTCGTTTCGATTGTGATTTCTTTACAGAAGAAATCTTGTTTGACCCACAAACGAGTGGTGGCTTATTAGCTAGTGTATCTAAAGCGGATCTAGAAAGGCTAGAGAAAGATTTTAAGGAAAATAATCTTGAATTGTATGTTGTGGGTGAAGTCATTGAGAAAAATGAATATAATGTATATGTAAGAGGTAGGAAGATATGAAAACTTTAGATTGTAGAGGCTTAGAGTGTCCACTTCCAGTTGTAAAGACAAAGGAAGCTTTAAAAGAAGAAAATGTAGTTTCAATAATTGTGGATAATGAGATTGCGGTTGAAAACTTAACGAAGTTTGCGAAAGTAAAAAATTATACGGTAAATTCTAAAAAAGAGGGTGAGGATTATATTGTTGAAATTTCAAAGGGTGATGAAGAAGCAGATTTTGAAGTGGAATACACATATGCGGACTGCAGCTTGGCTAAGCCTAAAATGGTTGTTGTGTGCGCAAGTAATGTGATGGGTTCAGATCCGGATTTAGGTGCGATTTTAATGAAATCATTTATTTTCTCTTTGACAAAACAAGATGTTTTGCCAGATGAAATGATTTTCTATAATGAGGGTGTAAAAATCACAACGACAAAGAGTGAAACTTTAGAAGATTTAAAATATTTAGCGGATAATGGAGTAGAAATTGTAAGTTGTGGAACTTGCTTGGATTTCTTCCATTTAAAAGAAGAACTTCAGGTGGGTTCAGTCACAAATATGTATGATATTGTAGAAAGAATGGAGAAGGCTGATAAAATTATCAAGCCATAAGGATTATGAATAAATGTGTTATTGTGCGTGGTGGAGGAGACATAGCGACAGGGACAATATATAAACTTGTAAAAAGTGGATTTCAAGTATTGGTGTTAGAAGTTGAAAAACCAAGCGCAATACGAAGAAATGTTGCCTTTTGTCAGGCTGTGTATGAAGGAAAATTTACGGTTGAAGATATGACGTGTGTTTTAGTTTCAACGATAGAAGAAGCTAAAGCAGTGATGGCAAAAAATCAAGTCGCAATGATGGTAGATCCAAATGGTGAAATGATTTCTAAAATAGAACATATTGCCTTGGTGGATGCGATTCTTGCCAAGAAGAATTTAGGTACATCAATAGATATGGCACCTATCACAATTGGTTTAGGTCCTGGTTTTTGTGCAGGCAAAGATGTGCATGTGGTTGTGGAAACGATGCGTGGGCATAATCTAGGAAGACTGATCTACCAGGGACATGCTTTGCCAAATACGGGTGTTCCTGGAAATATTAAGGGATATTCTAAAGAAAGAGTGATTCATTCTCCTTGTGCAGGTGTTTGTCACAATGTCAAAAAGATTACAGATATCGTTGAAAAAGGAGAAATTATTGCGTATATCGATAAAACACCAGTGTATGCGAGCATGTCAGGCTTACTTAGAGGATTGATTCAGGATGGATACAATGTAACATCTGGATTTAAAATGGCAGATATTGATCCTAGAGTGGATGAATATCAGAATTGTTTTACAATTTCTGACAAGGCACGTTGTATTGGTGGAGGTGTTTTGGAGGCGATACTGCATGGTTTATCTTGATCAGGCTGCGACTAGCTTTCCAAAACTAGATGTAGTCAAACAAGCGGTTATGGATGCATTAGATGTGGCAGGCAATGCGAATCGTAGTTCAAATATGGATTCTTCACGTTTGATTTTTGCGGCAAGAAGAAATATTGCACAGTTTTTTGGACTCTCTGATTTTCACCGTGTTATTTTAAATGGTGGAAATACCGAGAGTTTAAATACTTGCATTAAAGGAATCTTAAAAGAAAATGATCATGTGATCACTACGTATGCGGAGCACAATAGTGTGCTTCGTCCTTTATATGAGTTAGAAGAAAAGGGAATAATCACATTAACGATATGTGCTCCTTATTTAGAGGATATTAAATGCTATATTCAAAAAAATACTCGAATGGTTATCGTGACACACAGTTCAAATGTGACAGGTGAAATTTTTGATGTGGATTCCATTGGAAAGTATTGTAAAGAATGTGGCATTCTTTTTATGGTGGATGCGGCTCAAAGTGCAGGTCATATACCAGTATCTATGGAAAATATTGATGTTTTATGTTTTAGTGGCCATAAAGGTCTATTAGGGATTGGTGGTATTGGTGGTTTTTGCGTAAAGAACATTGAAGTAAAGCCATTGATTTCTGGTGGAACGGGCATAGATTCTTTTAATCCACAAATGCCAGAGGCGTATCCAGAACATTTAGAGGCGGGAACACAGAATCTTGCAGGAATTGCAGCTTTAAATGCAGGGGTTCAATATGTTTTATCACATCAAAAAGCGATTGTGGAAAAGGAACACTTTTTACTTCAAAAATTATATGAAGGTTTAACAGGGGATGTAGAGTTTTATTCATCTTTAGAAAATTCTACGCCTATTGTGGCTTTGAATATTCCAGGTAAAGATAGTGCTTATGTGAGCGACTTATTGAATTATAAGTATGGTATTGTGACACGTTGTGGAGCGCATTGTGCTCCATTAATGCATAAACATTTAAAAACAGAAGAACAGGGAATTGTACGTTTATCTGTATCTTTTCAAAATACAATAGAAGATGTGGATTTTGTGGTACGTGCAATTCAGGAGATTTCAAATGATCATTAGTATAATTGGTTCAGGTGGAAAAACAACGTATATCCGTGAGTTAAAAGATAAATATGTTTCTATGAATAAAACCGTTTTAATGTGTACAACGACGCATATGTTGATTGAAGAAGATACATTGGTAGATCCTGGTTATGATGAAATAATGCATAGAATTGAAACATATGGATATTGTCATGCGGGAAATCGGTGTGGTGACTTGAAAATTGAGGCGTTAGATGAAGAGTTGTTTAATCAATTAAAACAAGTGGTGGATGTGATACTGATTGAGGCAGATGGTTCTAAGCATTTACCTTTAAAATATCCAAACGTGAATGAACCAGTTCTTGATTCAGATACGGATGAGGTTGTGTTGATTTCAAATCTAAATGGATTAAATCAACCAGTAAAAGATGTGGTACATCGTTATGAACTTGCAAATTTAGATCCGAATGAACTTGTAACACCTAGAATTATGCAAGATTTAATATGTGTTTATTTAAAGAAACTAAATAAACCTGTAAAGATTCATGTGAACGGGGCCATGGATTTGTATACGCGTTGTGTAAGAGCTTTATTAGAAGAAAATGTCGATGTGAATATCATCCAAAAGGAATGGTTTAATATGCAGCCTAAGCTTGTGATTTTAGGCTGTGGACATGTCAGTCAATATTTAGCTAAAATGGCTAGTATATTAGAGTTGTATACGATTGTGATTGACAATCGTAAAGAATTTGCGAATCGGGAATGTTTTCCAACCGCAAATGAAATTCATTGTATCGATTATGATCAAATGGATTCTGTATTGCCAGATGAAGAGAATGCTTGTTATGTGATAGTGACAAGAGGACATAAAGATGATCGTCTTTGTCTAGAAAAGACGATTCGTAAACCTCATTTATATTTGGGTATGATTGGAAGCAAGGGAAAAGTAAAAAAGACTTTTGATGCTTTGATTGAAGAAGGATATTCTAAGGAAGAAGTATCGAATGTGCATGCTCCCATTGGTTTAGATATTAAGGCACAGACGCCTGCTGAGATATCAATCAGTATTTTAGCGGAGCTTATTGAAATAAAAAACGCAAAGTTTAGTTCGAGTGTTTCGAAAGAATTATTAGAATCCAATGTTCATGGAACTTTATGTATCATTATTGATAAAAAGGGGTCAGCACCAAGGGGGGTCGGCAGTATGATGTTAGTGCATAAAGATGGAGTCATTGATACGATTGGCGGAGGAAAAGTCGAGTATCAGGCTATTTTAGATGCCAAAGAATGTAAAGAAGTTATGATCAAGGAATATGATTTATCCAATGCAGAAAGTGCTACATTAGGCATGATTTGTGGTGGATATAATAAAGTCTTGTTTATACCGGTGTAGCGATGAAAACTATCATTTATATTTTAGTATCATTGATTTTAAATGGATTTATACTAAGTTATATATTAGATATAAGATTGATTGATCATGATTTAATTCCTATTAAGGAACCGCCTATAATGCAAGAGGAAACATCAAAATTACCTGAAGTAGAGAAAATAGATCAAAGTGGTGCCCCATATGAGAATACAGTAAAAGTTTCGGCTTTAGATTCAATTTGTATGCTTGTGAATAAGTATTCAGGATTACCAGAAGATTATGAACCAAGTGATTTAGTTCAGGTACCTTCGAGTGGTGAAAATGAGAATGTGTGCATGCGAAAAGAGGCGGCTGAAGCCTTTGAAAAGTTGATTGGGGCAGCATCAAATGAGGGATTTATTTTGAATGCTTGTTCAGCTTATCGTTCTTATGCTTATCAAGTGGGTTTGTTTAATAAAGGAGCTGCAAACTATGGTGAAGAATATGCGGATCGTTATTGGACAAGACCAGGGTTTAGTGAACATCAGTCTGGTTTAGCAGTTGATATTCGTATGGATAATGATTGTAGTGATTTAGATGCCGTTCGATATAATTCGCACTATAATTGGTTGTTAGAAAATATGCATACGTATGGCTTTATTTTGCGTTATCCTGATGATAAGGAAGACAAAACAAAAATTGCTCCAGAAAGCTGGCACTTGCGTTATGTGGGTGTAGATTTGGCAACGTATTTGTATGAGAATAACTTAACTTTAGATGAATATTATAGTTAAAGGCGCTGATTTTATTCAGCGCCTATTTTAGATATTTTTCATCAATGACTTCTTTTGTCTTATTTGTGATATATTTGATGCTTACGGTATTGCCATCGTATCCATTTAATACATGTTTTTTGGCAAGTTTATCTGAATATTGAGATAATTTATAAGCTTTATAGTTGTATCGAACTTCCATGATATTATTTTGATTTCCTTCGAAGTGAATTACTGTAGGGATCCATTTAACATTTTCAATCGTAATCTTATCGCTTTTCTTCACAAAATCAAATTTGATTTCACCACCAATCGCATTGTCTGTTGTCAACATTCCACCGATAAAGTTTCCTAGAGAATATACACATAACATCTTATTTCCTGAACTACCTTTGATCCATTTTACTGGTTGAATTGTATGAGGATGGGTTCCAATAACGACATCCACACCGCAGTCCGCAAATAATTGGGCATAGTGTTTTTGTAGATCATTTGGTTCAAATGTATTTTCATCACCCCAGTGTGCAGAAACAATGACCACATCGCTTATTTCTTTTGCTTTCTGTACATCTGATTTGATTTGATCATCATCTAGATAAGAAACATTATAATCGTAATCAGGAGCAATACCGTTTGTTCCATATGTATAGGCTAAGAAACTAAAAGTGATTCCTTTTTTCTTGAATGTTGGAATGGTATTGAAGGCTTCTTGCGAAGTATAAACACCATCTGTCACAATATTTGTATTACTGAAGGCTTCTAATTCATTGGCGATACCTTGCTCACCTCGATCAAGACAATGGTTTGTAGCTAGGTTAGCCAAGTTGAAACCTGCCTTTTCTAAATTCTTGGCAATTTCAGTAGGTGAGTTAAATGTAGGATATCCAGATAAGCCTAGAGATTCTCCTCCTAATACAGTTTCTTGGTTAATGAACGCAATATCGGATTCTTTCGCATCTTTTTTAAAGTTAGTGTACATCTTTGAAAAATCATATGTTCCATCATCTTGTAGTGCATCATTGTATACTGTTTCATGTATTAGGTTATCTCCAACACCCATAAAGGAAACAACTGTTTCTTCACTTGTTTTTGTTTCTGGTGTTGTGCCTGTGTTATCTTTTGGCTCTGGACTCGAGAATAAACCAACAATGAAATGAATTAATAAATATAAAATAAATAGTACGACAAGAATACCACCAGCTAGAATAAGTCTATTTCTGGTTCTTTTACGCATCCTTCTGCGTCTTCTTCTTTTTTTATTTTATATTAAGATTTTGGTTTCGGAACAGGGGAATGCGGCATGTGAAAAACTGTCGAATTGTCATAATTTGTTGATTATGAGGAACGACAAAAAGGACTATCGTAATAGCCAACATTTTGCATTTGCCTTTTAGTTGCTGAATTATTTTTTTACAATCATCTTATGATCACATTCAGGGCAGTGCATCATATAGTTTTCTTCAGGTTCATTTGGAAATAATTCATCGATTAACCATCTAGGTACTTCTTCTTCGTAACCGCATTTTGTACATTTCATCAATACATCTTTTTCTGTATGTTCTGTCATTTCTCTTGTCCTCCAATGGATTATATGTATAAGTATACTGCATAATGGCTCCACATTTACATTGAATTGGGTCTCTATTAAAAGAATCAATCAAATGAGTGCGGTACTTCAATTTATTGAGTTTGTTTTTAAGGGCCTTGGTTCTTGTTTCACGAGAATAATCCTTATTCTTTTTGATTCCAAGAAGTGCATGTACTTTATCTAGAGTTTTCTTAGATGCATTGGCATAGAATCCATAATATCGAGTGGTTAAGAAATGATAGTCTGGTATATGTATAATAAGACGGTTTATAAAATCAATCACATTATCTGTGACATCATGACGTTTTTCATCCTTATGATCATTGTAGAACCAGCTGACAGTATTTGATCCTTTATTGTATTCTGTGATTCTATTTTCAGCCATGGCAGGTCTACCGGCATAACGGATGAAATAGTTTACGCAGCCTTGAATATCTTTACTATTTTTATTAGATGAAGTATCGTTAGAAGCGTTGTCAGGGGATTTGAATTTGGCGTAGACATAGAATCCTTTAGGATGATCTTTATAGAGTCTGTTCTTTTCTTCAGGTTTCTTTAAACCACCGGCTTCCTGTATGAGTCGAATCAGTTCAAACTGAAATGTTTTTCTTAACTTATTAAAATTGAAATGATGAAATGTTTTGATTTTATCTTTTTTAAAAGAATAGATCAATTCAGGGATAAGACAATGAATGTGTGGATTCCATTTAAGGTCCCTTCCAAAAGTATGTAGAGTGGCAATCATACCAAATTCATTACGAACAGGAATGTCTTTGAATATATAGTGGGTATCAGATAGCT
>ENA-ORTV01000848-ORTV01000848.1-human-gut-metagenome-genome-assembly--contig:-NODE-848-length-36059-cov-9.699228_pt1 | contig 36059 bp, 26 predicted proteins | sample MGYA00241915_ERZ509194 | MGnify/ENA primary metagenome ERZ509194 (study PRJEB26280, sample SAMEA2338810) | human gut metagenome | biome: human gut; feature: human-associated habitat; material: faeces... | reverse complement strand
TGTCTTCGGGCAGGCAAACCCTGCCCCTACAGCTGACGATGGGATAGGTCGGTTTAGTTTTGACACAACCCCTTATAACAATAAAGCATATTTTTTATAATACACCGGCGTCTGTGTCGCTATTGTTAATCTTCTTGTTCTTGCTTTGATATTGGCGGCCGAAACTGAAGTTGTAGGCAAAGGTCAGGAAAGCCATGTGAGCCGACTCCTTCACATGCCATGCTCCCTTGGAGCCGGCGTAGCGATTCCTGTTTTCCTGTTCGCGCTTATAGTTATCAGAGAAAGGATTGATGATTCCTGCTCCCAAATTGACTTTGCCCAAGCGATATTGCAACATAAGGACATGCAAGTTCTCGCCACTGCTCAAGCTTTCGCCAAAGAAACTGTTGCGGTTGCTTTGTATCATGAAGTATCCCATAAACCGTTTATACATGGCGGTTGCCTCCAATTCGTAATACCAGTTTGTATAGGTGTGATTATAATCCGTTCCGTGACTCCAATAACGGCTCAGCCCCGTACTCCCTCTTAATTGCAGTACATCCCAAAGCATTCCCACGCGGACAGATAACTCATTTTCCAAAGACTGGAAGCGATGGTGGTTGGCATAGCTGCGTATGAATTTCCCGTTCTCACGATAAGTTTGCTCCATGATGACATCGGGCGCATTGCGATAGTTGGTATACCAATTTATCTGCACTTTCTTCTTGTTATACCCCAATGTCAGGTTCAACCGGTAGTTGTTATATGGTTTCAAATCAGGGTTTCCACGTCTGATTTGCAATGAGTCTATCAATTGGTCTACAGCACTTAACTGAGATAGTGAAGGCTCATTACTGTTTAAACTGCCATTCATGCGGGCATAAAATTCTTCATTAAATGTATAACTCAGGCTGAAACGTGGATTGAATTGGTAAGTTTCATAATCTTCTTGTCCGATTTGTTGGTACCAGGAACGGGTGACACCTACCCCCAGCGTATAATTCATCTTTTTCCATTTTCCGTTATATTGCGCATAGGCATACGTGTCGGCTTGTTTCATCTGTGTGTTATAGTTCAGTGTTCCGCTATACTCATTGTCCGAATATGCCTGGGTGTGTTTGATACCCGAACTGAAACGGCTTTTCTTGAATGTCTTTTCATAGATTCCTTCCGCGATGATGGAGTATTTGTCACCCTGCACACCTGAGAAGTAATCGGCAACAAACTCATTATCGAGAATTTCCTGATAGTTTTGGCGGTTATGACTGCCGATATATGTTCCTACAACGTTCAATGCCAGAAACTGCTTCTTTTTTAGTTCCTTCTGAAAATAGATGTCGAACCAGGGACGACTGTTACGGTTGTGAGCAAAGTCAAGTCTTTCTGTGGCAAGTTCGGGATATTCACGGGTATACAGTGTGCTGTGGAAACCGGTCCGTGGTTTGTTTTCATTCCAAAATCCGACGGAGGCGTTCAACATATAATTATCCGCTTCCTGCAAGTTATAACTGATACCGCCCCATTGTGCGTATTCCGAAGTAACATCAGGAATGCCTTCTTCCGTCCGGTGCAGAAAAGTACCGTCTTCCTTTGCAAACGTTTCTTCATTGGTGCGCCATGCATTCTCGAATTTATGTGAATATGCGCCATACCATATTCCGAATTCGGATTTCTTGTAGTTCACTTTTCCCGACACATTATAGTTTCCCCACATCACATAGGGCGACTGCTGAGCCGAGGTGCTGACAGAACCTCCAAGTTCATAACGGTGGACAATGTAGTTTACCACCGCTCCTGCATCTCCGTAGCGCAGTCCGGGGTCTTCCAGATATTCTATTCGGAGGATATCCGATGGGATAAGTGCCTGAATTTCTTCTTTCCCCACTTTGCGTCCGTTGATACACAGTTGTACAGAACTTCCGTCATTCAGGGAAACGCTGCCATCCAGAGGATTTACATTCAGTCGTGGAAGCATCAGATTGCGTAACAAATCGACACCGCTATTTGAAGCAGTGATTTGTTGCTTGTTGGGAAACACTAATTTTCGGTCGAACTTACTGACCACATTGGTTGCGGAAACCGTCACTTCTTCCAGTTGTTGGGAGGCTTCTTCCAGTTCCAGCGTACCCAAATCGACAGATTGGGAAAGTCCTTGCAGGTCAATGACGCTTTTCTTAAAACCGATGGCAGAGATGACCAATTTATAACTTCCTTCCGCCACTTTTTCTATTCGGAAAATTCCTTTGTTGTCGGTTGCGGCACCGTTGACAAAAGTCGAATCATTGGTTTGCAGGACCACATTGGCTGCTATCGCCGCTTGCTTAGTGCTTGCTTCCAATACTTTACCGGATATGCGTATTTGTTGTGCATGGCATATACCTGCCAATAAGCATACGGTCATTAAAATACCAATTTTTTTCATGATGTAGTTTTTTTCGTGTCTTCTTGGTCGGAGACCAATTAATACTGTTTATCGGATTAGACGGTAATAATTAACTTTTAGTTTCAAATGAAATCGTAATAATAGTTAAAAAGAAAATGACCGGGACACACATACGTATGTATCGGTCTTTACGTATATACGTACGAGGCTACACATACGTATGTATAAAGCAACACGTATATATGTGTAGCCCTACACATATATACGTGTCATGCGACCTTTGACCGAAAGGCAATATCTTCTTCGGATGAGCCTGCCTTATTTGGTTATATCGAATAAATAAGTTGCCCTTACGCCTATATAGGAGTGGGCAGACCGACCGAAATAATCTTTTTTTGTACTCTTATAAAAGTCTCCCAACCCCATGTAATAACGCCCTTCCAACAAGAAGTGTCCGATGCCTGTGCTTAATTCCAGTCCGGCGCCGGCTGCAATACCATAATCAAATTTATTTTCTACAGCCTTACCGTATTGCTCTGTTACCCCATTGGGGCGTTGGGAAGTATCCCAATTATCACTCATTTCTTCTTTATCGCTTAAAAAGAAACCGATCTGGGGACCTGCATTGATAAAGAACTTTACTCCTCGGTTCAGTGCGTCTTTTCCGAAAGCAAGATGAGCCAAAAGAGGAATCTCAACATAGTTCATGGTGCGGCTGTATGTATTTCCGGAGCCATCCTCAATCTTTTCACTCCAACCGCGTTGTGAGTAATTGATTTCCATTTGCACTCCACACATCATCTTGAAGTATTTTTCGGACATATAGCGCATGGTGACACCCATCTCCATGCCATTCAAGGTATTTTGTTTGATTTTAGGATCAAAACTAACAGAGTTCATGTTCAGTCCTCCATTTATTCCAACTGCAAAATTATGTCGCTCTTCACCTAATTGTGCAGTTGCCGGCAAAGTGAATAACCATGCCAGAACCAATATACCTATATATTTATAGTTCTTCATTATTCAAAATCGAGTTTAATCAATTCATAGTTCTTCGTAAAATGAACAAAGAACACTTTCCGGTTGATAAAGCCTCCCCAGTTATTTACGCGTTCAAATTTAAAACCTGTCTGAATAGGAGTGACTGTCACTTTATTCAGCTTGTCTTCCAAGTTGCTTCCATATTGTGATAACCCTTTCAGGAAGAAATAGCCTGTGTCGAATCCTAACATTCCATATTTGGGGAATGTGTTCGACATATCCTTGCTGTACCATTTGCGATAGGCAGAAGAGAATCGGATAGCTTCGGGAAATAAATTGTTAGTATAGAAAGAAGAATAGAAATAAGTATCCAATTCATAAAAACTGGCCAAATGGTCGTTAGTATACGTTTGCCATTCGGGGTATCCGAATAATTGCATCCGATAATCAGGATTGTCACGCAGGGTAACAATTAACTGCGGTAATAATTTAATCAGAGCAATGTTTGTACCGGAAGTAGGAATAAATACATTGTCCAAAGTAGCATTCATGGCCCCCTTTAATGATTCGGGAGTAATGGCCTCACCTTTTAATTCAGTAAAAGGTATGTGCTTGCCTTTCAATTCCTCTTTCAGTCCCTTAATAAAATCCGCTTTGTCTTTATCGCCATCCTCTGCATCAAGGAATATTACATTGGCATTGGTAAATTTGCGTGTAAAGTGCTCATATACTTCCGAATATAGATAAGATTGAGGAGTATTAATCTGATAAATAGACGGGTTGTTGAACACCTCATTACCCTTTGAAGTAAATGGAATCACTAAGCGGATATTATTTTTCTTGGCAAAATCCGCCACCGGTTTAACCTGTTCCGGATAAGCAGGACCGAAGATGATATTCATGTTTTTCATTTCATCTTTGGCAAGAATGGATTTTACCGAAGAGGTATTATTATATGTATCATAAGTGTATATATCAATAGAAACACCTTTTTCTTTCAAACTGTCTACTGCCATCAAGAAACCTTCATAGTACTCTACCATGCGGGTTTGTTCATCACGATTACCGCTGCCGTCGGTCATGAACGGAAGCATAACGGCTGCTTTTATGGTGGCAATCTTAGGATTTTCCTTCTTACTCTTATCAAAGAGCTCATTGTCGGTCGGTATAGTAGTCGGCGATACAGGTTGCTCCTGTTCCTTTTGGTTGTTTCCGGCAGATGTGTAGGGGATACACAAAAACTTTCCTTTTTTGAGTTTCTCTGTACGGAGTTCGGGATTGGCTGCAATCAGTTCGGCTTCCGTAATGCCGTATAGACGGCTGATGCTGTATATCGTTTCTTTTCTTTCCACCCGATGCATATCCCGACATTTAGGTTTTAAAGGGGTGGAAGCGGAAGAAACAGCTCCGGCCGATTTTACTTCATTGATAATGGTTTCCTCACTGCTCTCTGTTTGTGCAGGGATAACAATAACCTGTCCGATACGGAAGTTTTCCGCACTGAGTCCCGGATTGGCCTTACATATATGTTGTGCAGTGACACCATATCTCTGCGTAAGCTTATACAGAGTTTCTCCGGCCTGAATGGTGTGAAACGTTTGTTGTCCGCTTCCTGCGTTCTTCTGCGGAATCTTCAATCTCTCACCGGCCTTTATTTGTTCCGAGCTTCCCGGATTCAGTTTAATGATATCGGCAGTAGTAACGTTATACATACTGGCTATCGAATACAAACTCTGCCCTTTGGTAATAGTGTGCAGAAAATAGCTGTCAGAGGAATGCGTCTGAGCCATCATTCCGACTGGAGCAACAGACAAAGCTGCGACCAGATATAATGCTTGAATAAATTTCATTTGTAGTGTGTTGATTATACTAAGGGGCAAAAGTACAAAAAAAACTGTTTTATTCACATTATATGGAAAGAATAGCAAATAATATTAGGCTTTTTAATTAATTATTTCGTCCAGAAGCATTAAATTTGCCTGCCAAAAGTAGCTGAAAGCATAAATATATGATTGAAGATAAAGAATTAATTAATGTATACGGTGCCCGTGTGCATAATTTAAAAGATATAGATGTAGAAATTCCACGTAACAGCCTGACTGTGATAACCGGACTTAGCGGTAGCGGTAAATCTTCATTGGCATTTGATACTATCTTTGCTGAGGGACAACGCAGATACATAGAAACATTCTCTGCATATGCCCGTAATTTTCTGGGTGGAATGGAACGTCCTGATGTAGATAAGATAACAGGATTGAGTCCGGTGATTTCTATAGAGCAGAAAACAACGAATAAGAATCCGCGTTCTACCGTAGGTACAACAACCGAAGTGTATGACTATCTTCGCTTGTTGTTTGCCCGTGCAGGTATTGCATATTCTTATCTCTCGGGAGAAAAAATGGTGAAATACACCGAAGAACAGATTCTTGAACTGATTCATAAAGATTATCAAGGCAAAAAGATTTTTATGCTGGCTCCGTTGGTGCGTACACGTAAAGGTCATTACAAAGAACTTTTCGAACAGGTGAGGAAGAAAGGTTATTTGTATGTGCGTGTGGATGGGGAAGTGCGTGAGATTGTTCACGGCATGAAACTCGACCGTTATAAGAACCATGATATAGAGGTGGTCATTGATAAACTGGTTGTAAATGAAAAGGATGAGAAACGCTTGAAGCAAAGTGTTGCAACTGCCATGCAGCAAGGGGATGGACTGATTATGATATTGGATGCGGAAACAGAAACGGTACGCCATTACAGCAAACGCCTGATGTGTCCGGTTACAGGATTGTCCTATAAAGAACCTGCTCCCCACAATTTTTCATTTAATTCTCCGCAAGGAGCTTGTCCGCGATGTAAAGGATTGGGATATGTCAACCTTATTGATGTAGACAAAGTGATTCCTGATCGTGAATTGTCTATTTATGAAGGTGCCATAGCACCTCTGGGCAAGTATAAAAATGCAATGATATTCTGGCAGATAGAAGCATTGCTTGAAAAATATGATTTCAGCATTAAGACACCTGTCAAGGACTTGACAGACGAAGCCATTGATGAAATTCTTTATGGTTCCGATGAGCGGATTAAGATAAAAAGCAGCCTCATCCATACTTCCTCCGACTATTTTGTGACGTATGAAGGAATAGTGAAGTACATACAGATGATGCAGGAAAAAGATGCTTCCGCTACAGCTCAGAAATGGGCGGAGCAGTTTGCCAAGACCGATGTCTGTCCCGAATGTAAGGGAGCCAGATTGAACAGGGAGGCATTGCATTTCCGCATACACGATAAGAACATCTATGAATTGGCCAGCATGGATATCAATGAGTTGTATGATTGGCTGATGAAGGTAGATGAATTTTTAGAGGATAAACAACGCAGAATTGCGAGCGAGATATTAAAGGAAATTCGTACTCGTTTGCGTTTCTTGCTTGATGTGGGCTTGGACTATCTGTCATTGAACCGCACCTCGGTGTCTCTTTCGGGAGGAGAAAGCCAGCGCATCCGTTTGGCAACTCAAATCGGTTCACAATTGGTGAATGTACTCTATATATTGGATGAGCCGAGTATCGGACTTCACCAGCGCGACAATCTCCGACTTATCAATTCATTGAAGAAACTTCGGGATACAGGCAACTCTGTCATTGTGGTGGAACATGATAAGGATATGATGTTGGCCGCAGATTATGTAGTGGACATGGGACCGAAAGCCGGCCGTTTGGGGGGTGAGGTAGTATTCGCCGGAACTCCGCAGGAAATGGTTAAGACAGAGACACTTACCTCGCAATATTTAAACGGGAAGATGAAGCTGGAGATTCCATCTGAACGAAGGGCAGGAAACGGAAAATCCTTATGGCTGAAGGGTGCGAGGGGAAACAACCTGAAAAATGTGGATGTGGAGTTTCCATTGGGAAAACTTATCTGTGTGACAGGGGTGTCGGGCAGTGGGAAATCCACCTTGATCAATGATACTCTGCAACCTATCCTGTCTCAGCATTTTTATCGCTCCCTGCAAGACCCGTTGGCATACGACAGCATAGAAGGACTGGAAAATATAGACAAGGTGGTGAACGTAGACCAATCTCCTTTGGGACGAACACCCCGTTCCAATCCGGCAACGTATACCGGAGTCTTTTCGGATATAAGAAATCTTTTTGTCAATCTGCCCGAAGCGAAGATACGCGGCTATAAACCGGGACGTTTTTCATTCAATGTGACCGGAGGACGTTGCGAAGCTTGTGGCGGTAACGGTTACAAGACAATTGAAATGAATTTCCTGCCTGATGTCCTGGTCCCATGTGAAGTATGTCATGGCAAACGTTATAACCGTGAAACGCTGGAAGTGCGTTTTAAGGGAAAATCCATAGCCGATGTGCTGGATATGACTATTAACCGGGCTGTGGAGTTCTTTGAGAACGTACCTCAGATTCTGAATAAAATAAAAGTCTTGCAGGAAGTAGGGCTGGGGTATATCAAGTTGGGACAACCTTCCACCACCTTGTCCGGTGGAGAAAGCCAGCGTGTGAAATTGGCGACAGAGCTTTCCAAGCGCGATACGGGAAAAACTTTATATATATTGGATGAACCTACCACCGGCTTGCACTTTGAAGATATCCGTGTGCTGATGACCGTGCTCAACAGATTAGTGGACAAAGGAAATACGGTTATCGTTATCGAACATAACCTGGATGTCATCAAACTGGCGGATTATATTATAGATATGGGGCCGGAAGGAGGACGCGGCGGAGGACAACTTCTATCCACAGGTACTCCCGAAGAAGTAGCTAAGAGTAGTAAAGGCTATACACCCCGATTTATCAAAGAAGAATTAAAGAATTAAGATTATTCGGTATGAAAGAGAAAATAGCAAAAACAAATGCAGCGCGTCTGCTTGATAAGGCTAAGGTTTCTTATGAACTGATTCCTTATGAGGTGGATGAAAATGATTTGAGTGCCATTCATGTAGCTGCCAGTTTGGGAGAAAATATAGAGCAGGTATTTAAGACCTTGGTACTTCACGGAGATAAAACAGGGCATTTTGTCTGTGTTATCCCCGGAGAACACGAGGTAGACTTAAAACTGGCTGCCAAAGTATCGGGCAATAAGAAATGTGACTTGATTCCGATGAAAGAACTGCTTCCTTTGACGGGATATATCCGTGGCGGCTGTTCTCCCATTGGCATGAAGAAACACTTTCCCACTTATATACATGAAACATGCACTGAATATCCGTTTATTTATATCAGTGCCGGCATACGGGGATTACAAATTAAAATTGCTCCCAATGACCTTATAAAAGAAGCTAAAGCGGAAGTAACATCCCTTTTCATCGAATAATCATGCAAAAAGAGCCACTTTCGTGGTTCTTTTTTTTTCAGATTGGCTAAAAGTTATATCTTTGCAAAAAATCAATATTAACTATTAATTATAAATCTTATTACTTATGTTTGAAGGACAGCCTAAAGGCTTATATGCGTTAGCTCTCGCCAATACCGGCGAACGCTTTGGTTATTACACAATGCTTGCGATTTTCACACTCTTTTTGCAAGCTAAGTTTGGATATACGGCAGCCGAAACATCCGAGATTTTTTCTACATTCTTGGCTGGTGTTTATTTTACTCCTCTAATCGGTGGTTGGTTAGCCGATAAATTTGGTTATGGAAAGATGGTGACCACAGGTGTTTTTGTCATGTTTTTCGGTTATCTGCTACTTTCTATTCCTGCAGGAAATGATATCGCTAAATGGATGATGTTCGGTGCATTGACAATGATTGCATTAGGTACCGGTTTATTTAAAGGTAACCTGCAAGTAATGGTAGGAAATCTCTATGATGCTCCTGAATACAGAAGTAAGCGCGATTCGGCATTTAGTATTTTCTATATGGCTATTAATATCGGTGCCTTATATGCCCCTACAATGGCGACAGAAATAACAAACTGGATGTTGGCAAAATCTAACTTAACATACGATGGACAGATTCCGGCTTTGGCACACCAGTTTCAAAATGGAACCATAACTCCTGAGGGTTCACAATTACTTGAAAGCCTGAAAGTAGCTCAGAATTTTGCTGGTGATACTGCATCATTCTGTTCTACATATATTGATAAATTGGGGGAAGCTTATAATTATGGTTTTGGTGTAGCTTGTATCTCATTGATTATTTCTATCATTATTTATTATGCATTCCGTTCTACGTTTAAACATGCAGATGTCAATACAAAACAAGCTAACGCCAATAAGAGTACACAACAGGCTGCTACTTCCGAAGAACTTACTCCAGCTGAGACAAAACAACGCATTATTGCTTTGTGTCTTGTATTTGCTGTCGTTATTTTCTTTTGGATGGCATTCCATCAAAATGGTCTTACCATGACTTTCTTTGCCCGTGACTATACAGCTCATTCTGCTGAAGGGCTCGATCGGTTAGGCTTTAGTGTATGGAATCTTACTTTACTGATTGTATTGGTTTACGCTGGTTTTTCTTTCTTTCAATCTAAAATTAGTAAAAGCAAAACTATTTCAGGTATTGTAGCAGTTGCTGTCATTATTCTTTTGGGAGTAAATTATAGTACGATGGATGCAACTCTGCCTATTCTTCCCCAGATATTCCAGCAATTCAACCCCTTCTTCGTTGTTGCTTTGACTCCGGTATCCTTAGCTGTATTTAGCTCTTTGGCTAAAGCCGGAAAAGAACCTTCCGCACCTCGTAAAATTGCGTTTGGTATGCTTATTGCTGCGATTGGTTTTGCTATTTTGGCTATGGGTTCTATGGGACTTCCCACACCGTCGGAAGTGGAAGCGAATGGTATTTCTTCTTCTCAATTAGTATCTCCTAATTGGTTGATTTCTACTTATTTGGTGTTGACTTTTGCTGAATTGCTGCTATCACCAATGGGTATTTCATTTGTTTCTAAAGTTGCACCTCCCAAATATAAAGGATTGATGATGGGTGGTTGGTTTGTAGCTACTGCATTAGGTAATAAGTTGGTTGGTGAAATTGGTAAGATTTGGGGTGAAATGCAGTTGTGGATGGTATGGAGTGTATTGATTGTATGCTGTCTGGTTGCTGCTTTATTTATGTTCTCTATTATGAAGAGATTGGAAAAAGTGGCTAAGTAAAAATCAGGGAACTAAAAAATACTCAAATACTTTTTAGATATAAATCTCTTTTCTCTGCTGTCATAAAGAACTGAAATATAGTTTTTGATTGACAGTAGTGAAAGGAGATTTTTTATTTGATTTTGGGTCAATAGAAGAGTTTAACTGAACACCAATGCAAATGTGGTAGTCTGCCTGTCTTCTTTATAAGGCAACAATGTCAGTGTGCCACCGCTAAGTCTCATAATTTGTTTGCTCAAGCTCAGACCGATTCCGCTTCCTTCTTCTTTGGTGGTAAAGAAAGGAATAAAAATCTGTTCGGCAGCTTCGGGGTCGATCACAGGACCATTATTAGCAATCTCGATATGTACACTTTCCAGCTCGTCACAGTATGCTCTCAGGGTGATTAGTCCGTCCGGTGTATCACCAATTGCTTGAATGGCGTTTTTAAGCAGGTTAGTCACCACTTGAGCAATGAGGTTCTCGTCGGCAAAGACAATCAAATCGTCTTTCGCTTCATGCAGGGAAATGCTGATATGAGGACAAGGATGCTGATGACACGCCAGTTTTATCATTCTTTCGAGGAAGGGACGTACATAGAACAGTGAAGGTTCCGGTGAAGGAAGACGTGTCAGTTTGCGATAAGACATGACGAAATTTATCAGTCCTTTGCCTGTCGTGTGAATCGTTTCCAATCCTTGCCGCATCTCCTCGTTTTCAGCTCCCGGTAATTGCAGCAAGGTTTCACTCAACGAAGTGACGGGAGTAAGGGAGTTCATGATTTCGTGAGTTAAAACCCGGGTAAGCCGAATCCATGAATCAATCTCCCGTTCGTCCAACTCGCGGTTGATATCGCTGAGAGCGATAATACGTAGTTCTTCCTCTTTGATATTTATGCCCGACACGCGTAGTGCCAGATTGATTGTACCGCGCTCCGTACTGACCTGTACTTGTGATTTATCTCCCGGAAGAGCTTCTTCCATCACTTTTTTCAGTTCGTCTGAAATGCGGGATAGTTGTTTGGTATGTGTAAATACGTCCATTCCCAATAGTTGCGTTGCTTTTTTATTTTTTTGATAGACAGCACCTTTACTGTTGAGTACAACGATCCCTGTTTCCACGAAGTCAAGAATCAGCTCGTAATACTTCTCACGTTGGGCTGTTTCCTGTTTTACATTATATAAGATTCGCGCTATGCGGTTCAGCATCATGTTGACCGATGAATTGTCTTTGTCGAGGCTATGTTCATAGAATCGCACAGCCGGGTCGTCATTCTCAATGGCGTCAAGCAAAAATGCCACTTTTCTTGTATTATAGGTATACAGGCGATGAAACCAATATATTGAAACGAAGAATAAGGGAACGACAAGGCATAACCATAGCCAATTGTGGTGCATATACAGCCATAAGCCGGATGTCGCCAATGCGACAACAACAAGTAGGCGGAAGATAAAAGAGGCAGTCACTTTTTTCATCATAAACCGAATTTCTTCATTTTATTATATAAGGTCTGACGCGTTATTCCCAGTTGGGCAGCCACGGCCGAAAGGTTTCCGTTGCATTTTTCCATGGCTCTTTGAATCATCTGCAACTCCATTTCTTCCAATGTGGAGACGGCAGCTTCGGCAGGAGGCGTGCCGGCTTTACGGGGAAAGTGAAAATGTTCGTTATTCAATATTCCATCTTCGTTAATGATGACAGCCTTCTCAATAGCGTGCTCCAGTTCCCGAATATTCCCATACCAAGGATGCTCGCGCAGCTTGTCCTTTGCAGAAGAGGAAAGAATGATATTTCCTTTGTCATACTGCTTACAGAAACGGTCGATAAACCGTTCGGCAAGGGGGATAATATCTTCTTTTCTGTCACGTAAAGGAGGAATTTCAATATGGATGGTGTTTATTCTGTATAATAAATCCTCCCTAAACCTGCCTTTGAGTACCATCTCTTCCAAATTGCAATTAGTGGCGCAAATCAAACGGATATCTACAGGAATGGGATCATTGCTGCCCACACGCACCACACTACGCTGTTGAATGGCAGTAAGGAGCTTGGATTGCAGGTGATAAGGCAAATTGCCTATTTCGTCCAAAAAGAGAGTACCTTCATGAGCCGCTTCGAATTTTCCTTGCCGGTCGGAATGGGCGTCGGTGAACGAACCTTTTACATGCCCGAACAATTCGCTTTCAAACAAAGATTCAGTAACGGCACCCATATCCACCGTTACCATATTGCGCCGGCATCGTTCGGAAAGCGCATGGATTTCGCGTGCCAGCATTTCCTTCCCGGTACCATTCTCTCCGGTAATCAGGATATTTGCATCTGTTTGGGCTACCTTCTCTATCAGTGTCCTCAACTGTTTCATGGCATTGCTTTCACCCCAATACATTGATGATACCACCCTGCGGAGTTCTGCTTTTTTCTTTCCTTTAGAACTGTTTCGGCATGTAGCTGACAGTGTATCTACCAATCGGGTATTATCCCAAGGTTTCACGATAAAATCCGCGGCTCCTTCTTTTATACCACGTACAGCCAAATCGATATCAGCGTAAGCAGTAAATAGCACGACGGGTAATGACGGTTGCATTTTTTTTATTTCGTGCAACCAGTAAAGCCCTTCATTGCCGGTATTAAGCCCACTGCTGAAGTTCATATCAAGCAATACCACCTGTGCATTCTCTTCACGCAGCACGGCAGGCAGTGTGATAGGTGAGGTGAGGGTAATGATACGCTCAAAGCTATTCTTCAACAGCAGCTTAACGGCAGAAAGCACCCCTTTATTATCGTCTACCACAATTATGGTTCCTTGCATATCTATAATCTTTTGGTTTATTCTTGAAACAAAGATAAGTATTTGGCGCCTAACCTCCTAAGCAGTGTCTAATTATTAGACATAAGCTTTTTGGAACAGCAATAAACCATTGTTGTCTAATTATCATACACTGCTGTCTAATTATTAGACACTATCGGGGCGGAATGAAATAACTAAAGCTCTTATTTATAGAGAACTGTGACTTTGGCACGTTTTCTGCATTATTCTTTAAGAGAACGAATAGAAACAAAAAATAAAATATGAAAGAACTTTATTATGTAATTCAGACATTGATTCATGGGCGTGGGGCTAATCTTATAAAGGTTATCTCGCTGACTCTGGGTTTGACGGTCAGTATCTTGATATTCGCGCGCGAAGCCTTCGAGTTTAATTATGATACTTGCTATGAGGATTCCGAATGTCTGGCTGCAGTGCAGATTGAATGGAATCATAACGGAGAGAAGGACACCGGCTTTATGACAATGGGCCCTATGGCCGGTGCCATAGCCGAAAGTTTTCCCAAAGAAGTGGAAAGTGCCACAACAACGCATTTCTGGTGGGGAGGAACTTCTCTTTATAAGGATGACGTTCGTTTCAGTCCGGGTGTATTGATAGCCGACAGTTGTTTCTTTAAGACAATGAGAACAAAGATATTGCAAGGGCAGGCTTCGGAAATGAATAATCCCGATATACTGTTTATCAGCCGGAGCTTGGCACAAGAAATGTTTGCCGGGACTGATCCTGTCGGCAAGGTTGTGAATTTGAATAAAAGCATGCCGATGACCATAAAAGGTGTTTATGAAGACTATCCTGAGAATTCTACATTTTATGATTTGAGGGTTATCATATCTATGGCTACCACACGAAAATATGGCTGGGACTATTGGGGGTGGAATGGAGGTGACAGTTATTTTGCTTATATTCGCTTACGCCATCCTTCCGACATGGAAACGATAAATAATCGTATAGACCAAATGCTGGAAAAATATATTCCGCAGGAAGATAAGGATAAGAATTATACTTGGTCGCTTCGTCTGATTCCCTTTTCTGATTTAAGACTGGCCAGAAATTATGATGGTATGGGCATTATTTGGGTATTGCTTATCTTAGCAGGTATTCTATTGTTTACTGTTACATTGAACTATGTGCTGATTTCCATTTCTTCACTGAGTCGCCGTGCCAAAATCATTGGTGTGCACAAGTGTAATGGAGCGTCAGATTGGGGAATCATGAAAATGTTTCTGTGGGAAACAGGGATTCTTATTTTCCTCTCTGTCCTATTGATGGCTTTCCTTATGCTTAATTTCCAAGAACCGCTTGAAAGAATGGCAGATGCCAGTCTGGAGGCCATGTTTACTTATGAGAATCTATGGGCACCGGTTTGTGCCGTTTTATTTATCTTCATAGTGGGTGGTGTATTGCCGGGATTACAATTTTCAAGAATACCGGTTACGCAGGTCTTTCGCAGATATACGGAAGGCAAGAAAAGCTGGAAGCGTCCGTTACTTTTCATCCAATTTACCGGTACGGCATTCATCTTTGCATTGTTGGCGCTTGTATTGGTGCAATCCAATCACATGACTAATATAGACCGAGGTTTCACCACAGAACGCATGGCTTTTACCTATTACTATTTCAGTAATCCTGAAAACGCACGCTCTACTTTTCAAAATTTGCCTTATGTAGAAGCTGTTGCAAGTAGCAGTCTGCCTCTATATGAAGGTATGAGTGGTTGCCAGGTTACTACGGAAAGCGGAAATCAATATAGTATGCGAGGCAATGCAATTGACAAAGACTATCTTCCGTTTGTGGGAATAAAACTGAAAGAAGGACGTAACCTGAAGCAACAGGATGAAGTTGTGGTTAACCGGAAGTTCCTGGAAGTTATGCATTGGAAAGAGAATCCTATCGGTCGCCAGGTTCGTAACAATGATGAAATATTGGGTACTATTGTGGGAGTGACGGAAGATTTTCGTTCATCTAATCCTATTTTCGTGCCGGAGGAACCGGTTGTATTCCAATATCGTTCTGATTTTAGTGGCTGTATTCAAGTAAAGCTGAAAGAGCCGTTTGATGAGAACTTAAAGAAACTCAATGAAGATGTGAAGAATATTTGGCCGGATGGAGATTTGAATTTTGTGTCTGAAACACGGGCAACAGAACTACAAATCAGCACTGTGGTCGATTTTCGAAGTGTTGCGCTAATGGCCACCATAACCATCCTTTTTGTCACCTTGATGGGATTGATTGGTTATATTAATGATGAGATGCAACGTCGCAGTAAGGAAATAGCCATTCGTAAGGTAAATGGGGCAGAGGCGTCTTCTATTTTGCTTTTGCTTTCGAAAGATATATTTTGGACTTCAATGCCTGCGGTGTGTATCGGAACATTGGGGGCCTGGTATTTGGGAGCTTTGTGGACGGACCAGTTTTCTGAAACGGCTGAATTTCCGATATACTATTATATCCTGATAGCTTTTGTCTCTTTACTTTTTATCATTGGTTGTGTGGTGATAAAGACATGGAGAATAGCAAATGATAATCCGGTGAACAGTATTAAAAGTGAATAATTAAACAATAAAAACGAATATGATACAGATTGAGAATTTGAGTAAAGTGTTTCGCACTTCAGAAGTGGAGACCATAGCATTGAACCACGTAAGTATGGAAGTCAAAGAAGGAGAATTTGTTGCTATCATGGGACCTTCCGGTTGCGGCAAATCTACTCTGCTGAATATTTTGGGATTACTGGATAACCCAACCGAAGGAAGTTATAAGTTGATAGATAAGGAAGTGGCAGGATTGAAAGAGAAGGAGCGTACACAACTCCGCAAAGGAGTAATAGGTTTTGTCTTTCAGAGCTTCAATCTGATAGATGAGCTGAATGTGTTTGAAAATGTGGAGCTACCTTTGACTTACTTGGGTATTAAGGCGAGTGAACGCAAAGAGCGTGTCCTCGAAATATTGAAACGTATGAATCTCAGTCATCGTGCCAAGCATTTCCCTCAACAGTTATCGGGAGGTCAGCAACAGCGTGTTGCCATTGCACGTGCCGTGATAACTAATCCGAAACTGATTTTGGCGGACGAACCTACCGGTAATTTGGACTCAAAGAACGGAAGCGAAGTTATGAATTTATTGACGGAACTGAATAAAGAGGGTACCAGCATTGTTATGGTGACTCACTCACAACACGATGCAAGTTTTGCGCATCGAATTATCCATTTGTTTGATGGTAGCATTGTAGCAAACGTCAAAGAGTAACAGCCCAAGACAACACAGATGAAACAATTATATTATGCAATCCAGACGATTCTTCACGGGCGTGGAAGTAATGTGACGAAGCTCATCTCTCTTTCACTCGGACTGACTATCGGCATATTGTTATTCTCGCAAATCGCTTTTGAATTAAGCTATGAGAAGTGTTATCCCGATGCAGAACGTCTGGCTTTAGGCTGAAAATCTGCCCGAACAAATCGAAAGTGCCACTTGCATTTATCCCGATAATGCCTGGAATCTATATAATGTTTTATATTTTATTGGAGTTGCTTTGTTCGTAATGTTGCTTGTCGTGACCTGTGTGGTAATCAGAGCGTGGCGCATTGCTAATGAAAATCCGGTAAAGAGTATCAAATCAGAATAAATTAGTAATTAGTATTGAGTAGTCATAAATAAAACACCATAATGCAATGAAACAATTGAAATATGCTATCCAAAATGTCATTCGTGGAAAAGGTTCAAATATAGTCAAAGTGGTATCCATTACTTTAGGTTTGCTTGTCTCCGTTATTTTGATTGCTAAAGTAGCATACGAATTGAGCTATGATAATTTTTACCGGGACAATGAACAGCTGTATGTGGTAAAAACAGGGTGGGATGGTGGAAAGCCGCTTCATGGCAATAACATTTATCCTACTGCTGCTGCGATTGCCCGGCACTTTTCCGCTCAAGTGGAAAGTTTTACGACAGTAACAGAGGCTTATGGGAAGATGTCTCATGGAAATAAAGCTTATAGGGAAACGGTTCTTATGGTCGATTCTGCTTTTTTTCAAACAATGGGGCTTCCTTTATACAAAGGCAATGCGCTTGATTTAGCTAACCCGGATATGATATTCTTGTCCGAATCCTTTGCCAAAGAGGTTTTCGGAAGTGATGGTGCGGTAGGAAAAACATTGTTATACAATATTGGTGGAGATTATCAGCCTTTTATAGTCAAAGGTATTTATGCCGATATCCCTCTGAATACCACATTATATCGCCCGAAAGCCGTTATCTCTATTGCCAATCGCACGAAATATTACAAAGGCGGATTGGGATGGAACACCGGTGGCAATTATCAGGCTTTTGTCCGCCTGAAGCATTCAAAAGCAGATGCGGAAATTATCAATAAAGGTATAACGTCTATCATCATGAGCCAATATATGCCCATGGACCACTATGGAAAGTTTGGAGTAAAAGGTATTGAGGTAATGGTTTCTCCATTGCGCAGACTGCATCTCGACAATTGGAATACAGTGAAAATGCTTTATATTATGGGTATACTTGCAATAGCATTACTGTTCACCGCGACATTGAATTACGTGCTTATTTCTCTCTCTTCGCTGGCTTACCGTGCCAAAGCCATTGGCGTACACAAATGCAATGGGGCAGGTACAGGAGGCATATTCGGAATGTTTTTGTGGGAAACAGCCATAATCGTATGTATATCTTTAGCTTTGATTGCTTTTATCATTCTCAATTTCAATGAAAAAATAGAAGAACTGATTCAGACACCTGTCGGAGAACTGTTTAGCTTGCAAAACATTTGGGCTCCTGCTTTGGTGGTGCTGTTTCTGTTCTTCATAGGAGGTATCATGCCGGGACGGTTCTTTTCTTCAATTCCTGTTACCCAGGTTTTCCGCCAATACACTGAAAACAAGAAACGCTGGAAGTATCCGTTGCTTTTTGTGCAATTTGCAGGTACGGCATTCTTAGTCGGGATGACGTGTGTAGTCTTTTCTCAATATCATTATACGATGTCAAAAGATTTAGGCTACAATATGGAACGGTTGGCGTCTGTTTATGATTCGTATGAGCATGTGGACAACACACTCAGTTTGCTTCATAACCTGCCATACGTGGAAGGGGCTGCTACGGCAGAAGCCGGAATGTTGGGATTTCCGTCTCCTTATCCGGTGAATGACAATAGTGGCAATATGATTTTTTCTCCGCGCCTGACTTTCTTTGACAGGGAGTTCTTTAATTTTATAGGGATGAGGTTGAAAACGGGAAAAGCACCGACAGCCGAAGGGGAAATACTGGTCAACGAAGAATTTGTGCGTGCCATGAAGTGGGACAATAACGGAGTAGGTGAGTATGTACCCGAACATGGTACGGTGACAGGTATATTGGATGGGTTCAGATTTATTGATGCGGCGCAAATGGAGCCGGTCGAGATTCGTTGGAGCAGCGGACGTGGCAATGTAATGCATGTGAGGCTGAAAGAACCGTTTGATGATAACCTCAAACGCTTGAACAAAGAAATGAAGAAACTTTATCCGCAAGATAACGTACAGTTTACCTCTTATGCAAAACAGATGGAACGTTCTTTCCATTCAGAACGCGTTTTTCGGGATTCTATCATTTTGGCAACCATTGCTATCTTAGCCATCACACTGATGGGATTGGTAGGTTATATTAATGATGAGATACGGCGTCGGAGTAAGGAAATTGCCATCCGCAAGATTAATGGGGCGGAAGTGAAAGGCATTTTGCTGATGTTGTCAACAGATGTCATCCGTATCGCTGTACCGGCCATATTGATAGGCGTTGTTCTTTCGCACTATACAGGAATGGTATGGAAGTCGCAGTTTCGGGATGTAATGACTACCGATTGGCTGTTTTATACAGGTGTATTCATCGTTGTATTGGCGTTCATCGTGGGCTGTGTGATTATCAAGTCATGGCGGATAGCCAACGAAAACCCCATTCTCAGTCTGAAGAACGAATAACTTTATCTACATTATCAAAGAAAGTACTGATATGGAAACGAGGCGACTGCCTTTTGACAGCCACCTCGTTCTTTTTTCCTAATACCTTCCTTTAAAATAAACTTCTGTACCGTCAAGCAAACCACTTAGTGTATTGTCGCTCATCCAGATGCGTTCAAAATAAGAGACGTCATCCGGTCCGTATTTCATACGGATACATGTTTGTGTATTGTTATCCCAATTCCAATCAAAGTAATATATGTCTTCAGTTACGCAGCCATCTCGATACTCCACTCGTATATAGTCTTTTCCGGTCCGATTTTCATAAAAGTCCAATCGCTGAGTGTAATATTTTCCATCTTGCTCCCAACTTTCCTGCCATGTACGGCTGCACAGTTCATGTGTCTTTCTATAATATACCTCACTATAATCATCATTATCATACCAACTATCTATTTCTACTTCGCATGAAGTCAAACTAAGCATGGTTAGGACAAATACCAATAGACCGAAGCATTCTCTTATCTTTGTTTTCATAATCCATTTGATTTTAGTTTACTGTTTTTTTCTTATACTGCAAAAATAGGTGGGGAAAATGATACTATAAAGAGAATATTACTATTTATATAGGGAATTTCCCTATTTGCAAGAGGGATTTACGAATTTTAGATAAGAGGAAAGAAGAATCCGTAATCGAGGTTATTTTATCTGTAAATTATCTACAGAAATTATTGGCGGATAGTTTATCTTTGCCGTTGGAAAAGAAACAAAAATAACTCTTAAAATACGAATTATGGCAAAGAAAGTGCTGATATTATCTTCCAGTCCGCGTCGTGGCGGAAATTCTGATACATTGTGTGACGAATAGTTGATGAGGATTTTCATCTCTCTCAAAAAGACTTAGGACTTTCTGAAAGACTTTGGGAAGTATATCGTTCTACATAACAAACATACTAAAAAAAGGTCAGGCGATAATACCTTGTGATAAAGGTTAACCGCCTGACCTTTTTTAATATTTAGCTATTTTTTAAGCTTCTTCTACCGCTGCTTGTGCCGCCGCTAATCTGGCAATAGGCACGCGGAACGGAGAACATGATACATAATTCAAACCGACTTTGTGGCAGAACTTAACAGATGAAGGTTCACCTCCGTGTTCACCGCAGATACCGCATTTCAAGTCGGGACGAACAGAACGGCCTTTATCCACAGCCATTTCAATAAGTTGGCCTACACCGTTTTGGTCAAGTACCTGGAATGGGTCTACTTTCAGAATCTTCTTTTCAAGATATACCGGTAAGAATGAAGCGATGTCATCACGAGAGTAACCGAAAGTCATTTGGGTAAGGTCATTTGTACCAAATGAGAAGTATTCTGCACGGCTGGCAATGCGGTTGGCTGTCAGCGCGGCACGAGGAATCTCAATCATGGTACCTACCTTGAACGGAATTTCCATTCCTTCTCTTTCAAACAACTCGGCAGCAGCGTCACGAATCACTTTTTCCTGAGCTTCAAACTCATACAGAATACCGGTCAGCGGAACCATGATTTCGGGATGCGGGTCGTAACCTTCTCTTTTCAGTTCGATGGCAGCACCCAAAATAGCCTGAGTCTGCATTTCTGTGATACACGGATAGGTGTTACCCAAACGGCAACCACGGTGTCCCAACATCGGGTTGTGTTCACATAAGCTTTCTACACGCTTCTGAATTTCCTGTACAGTTACTCCCATAGCCTGAGCCATCTCTTCCTGTCCCTTCAAATCGTGGGGAACAAATTCATGCAAAGGAGGATCGAGCAAACGAACATTCACCGGACATCCGTCCATAGCCTTGAAGATACCCTTAAAGTCAGCTTTCTGATAGGGGAGAAGTTTTGCCAATGCTTTTCTGCGTCCTGCTTCGTCGGGTGCCAGAATCATTTCACGCATGGCAACAATCTTCTCTGCATCAAAGAACATGTGTTCCGTACGACAAAGACCGATACCGCATGCACCAAAACTGCGGGCCACTTCTGCATCATGCGGAGTATCGGCGTTAGTACGGACAACTAATTTGGTATATTTGTTGCAAAGATCCATCAGTGCGGCAAAGTCACCGGACACTTCTGCTGCTTTGGTTTCTACTTTACCTTTATATACTTCACCGGTAGTACCGTTCAAAGAGATGAAATCACCCTCCTTCAGTACGATACCTTCTATTTCTACAGTACGGTTCTTGTAGTCTACATTGATAGCTCCTGCACCGGATACACAGCATTTTCCCATACCACGGGCTACAACGGCTGCGTGAGATGTCATACCGCCACGTGCAGTCAAAATACCTTGTGCTACAGCCATACCTGCCAAGTCTTCAGGAGAGGTTTCGATTCGTACCATGACCACTTTCTTACCATCTGCTGCCCATTTAGCAGCATCTTCGGCAAAGAATACAACCTGACCGGTAGCTGCACCCGGAGAAGCGGGCAAGCCTCGAGTCAATACTTTGGCTTCTTTTAACGCCTGTTTATCGAATACGGGATGAAGTAGTTCATCCAATTTATTAGGCTCACAACGTTTCAACGCTGTCTTTTCATCAATCATTCCCTGACGCAACAAATCCATGGCAATTTTTACCATAGCGGCACCGGTACGTTTACCGTTACGAGTCTGCAAGAACCACAATTTTCCTTCTTGTACAGTAAATTCCATGTCTTGCATATCACGGTAGTGGTCTTCCAATTTAGTCTGAAGCGCATCCAACTCTTTATAGATTTCCGGCATAGCCTCTTCCATGGAAGGATATTTGGCTACACGTTCTTCTTCAGAGATACCGGCACGCTCGGCCCAACGCTGAGAACCGATTTTGGTAATCTGCTGCGGAGTACGGATACCGGCAACCACGTCTTCACCTTGGGCGTTAATTAAATATTCACCATTGAACAGATCTTCACCGTTACCGGCATCGCGAGAGAAACATACACCTGTTGCAGAAGTGTCTCCCATATTACCGAACACCATTGCCTGAACGGTTACTGCAGTACCCCATTCTGCAGGAATACCTTCCATTTTGCGGTAAAGAATAGCTCGTTCATTCATCCAGCTGCGGAATACAGCACAGACAGCACCCCAAAGTTGTTCGTAAGCACTAGTCGGAAAGTCTTGGCCGGTTTGTTCCTTAACAGCTGCTTTAAAACGTTTTACCAACTCTTTCAGGTCTTCTACTTCCAATTCGTTATCCAGTTTTACACCTTTGGCTTCTTTTACTTCTTCGATAATAGCTTCAAATGGGTCAATGTCATCTTTATTTACGGGCTTCATACCTAAAACCACATCACCATACATTTGGACAAAACGACGATAAGAGTCCCATGCAAAACGGGGACGACCGGTCTTACGGGTTAACCCTTCTACTACTTCATCGTTTAAACCCAGATTCAGAATAGTGTCCATCATACCCGGCATAGAAGCGCGAGCACCGGAACGTACAGAAACCAATAAGGGATTCTCTACATCACCAAATTTAGAATTCATCAGGTTCTCAATGTTGGCGATAGCTTTTTCAACATCTTCTCTGAGTAGTTCTACAACTTTATCTTTTCCTAAATCATAATATTCTGTACATACTTCGGTAGTGATTGTGAAACCCGGAGGAACGGGTACACCGATCAGATTCATTTCAGCCAGGTTAGCACCTTTTCCACCAAGCAGTTCTCTCATGTCTGCTTTACCTTCTGCTTTTCCGTTTCCGAAGGTATAAACTCTTTTTTTCTCCATAAATAATGTATTTAAAGTTAACTCGTTCAAAAATTGTAATCGCAAAACTATACATATTTTATTTATTTCCAAACGAATTAATGAAAAAAAACAGCAGAAATTGCAATTTCTACTTTGCAATTTTAATATATTTCGTTTTATAGGGAGAAATTCGGAGAAAATGCTTATTTTTGCCCCAAATTAACTTATTTAGAAAGTGGCTAGAAAGAAGAAAGAGCTCCCTCTATTAGAGAAGGTAACCATAACAGATGTAGCTGCCGAAGGTAAAGCTTTGGCGAAAGTGAATGATTTAGTAGTGTTTGTGCCGTATGTTGTTCCCGGTGATGTGGTGGACTTGCAAATAAAACGTAAGAAAAACCATTATGCAGAAGCAGTGGCAGTGAATTCCCATGAATATTCTCCTAAAAGAGCTGTCCCGTTTTGTCAGCATTATGGCGTGTGCGGTGGTTGTAAATGGCAATGCTTGCCCTATGATGAACAAATAAAGTATAAACAAAAACAGGTAACGGATAATCTGGTTCGCATCGGGAAAGTTGAATTACCGGAAATTTCTCCTATTCTGGGGTCTGCAAAGACAGAGTTCTATCGTAATAAATTGGAATTTACATTTTCTGATAAGCGCTGGCTGACCGAAGAAGAGGTGAAGGCGGATGTGAAGTATGATCAGATGAATGCTGTAGGATTCCATATTCCGGGTGCATTCGACAAAGTGCTTGCCATTGAGAAATGTTGGCTGCAGGACGATATCAGCAATCAAATCCGTAACGCTGTCCGTGACTACGCATATGAACACAATTATTCTTTCTTTAATCTTCGTACGCAGGAGGGTATGCTCCGCAATCTGATGATTCGCACATCAAGTACCGGAGAGTTGATGGTATTGCTTCAATGCAAAATTACAGAAGAGAGCGAAATGGAGCAAATGAAGCAGCTATTGGCTTTTATAGCTGACAAATTTCCACAGATTACTTCCTTATTATATGTGGTCAATAATAAATGCAATGATACTATTAACGATTTGGATGTAGTGGTATTTAAGGGCAATGACCATATATTTGAAGAAATGGAAGGCTTGCGCTTTAAGATTGGTCCGAAATCTTTTTATCAGACTAACTCTGAGCAAGCATATACCTTATATAAGGTAGCACGCAATTTTGCAGGTCTGACCGGAAATGAGCTTGTCTATGACCTTTATACCGGAACCGGAACAATTGCAAATTTCGTGTCTCGTCAGGCAAAGAAAGTGATTGGCATAGAGTATGTGCCGGAAGCGATTGAAGATGCTAAAGTAAATTCGGAGATAAACCATATTACCAATACATTGTTCTATGCGGGAGATATGAAAGATATTCTTACTCAGGAGTTTATTAATGAACACGGTCGTCCGGATGTTATCATTACCGATCCGCCGCGTGCAGGTATGCACAATGATGTAATAAATACGATTCTGTTTGCCGAACCCGAACGTATTGTTTATGTCAGTTGTAATCCGGCAACGCAGGCACGCGACTTGTCTTTGCTGGATACTAAATATAAAGTGGTTGCCGTTCAACCGGTAGATATGTTCCCTCATACACATCATGTAGAGAATGTGGTTTTACTTGAAAGAAGATAATTATGTCAAGAGGTAAAAATAATAAATCAGGCAAGCCCGTTGCACGGGCTGTTGCAAAGTATACTGTATATAATGTTAATGAACCTGCTGAATTGATGGATTTTCTGATGCAGAAAATGGCAGGAATCAGTCGTAGCAAAGTAAAAACAATGCTGACTAACCGGGTTATATTGGTAGACAATATAATTACTACACAATATAATTTTGAACTGAAACCCGGCATGAAAGTTCAGGTGAGCAAAACCAAAAACAATCGTGAATTCAAGAATCCGATGTTGAAACTGGTATATGAGGATGCTTATATTATCGTGGTAGAGAAGAAAGAAGGACTGCTTTCGGTCAGTACTGAGCATCAAAAGGAGCGTACAGCACAACATATCCTGAACGAATATGTAAAACGTTCGCATCGTAACAACCGTATATTTGTTGTTCATCGGTTAGACCGTGAAACATCGGGACTGATGATGTATGCCAAGGATGAAAAGACCCAAAATACGTTGCGTGATAATTGGCAGGATATTGTAACCGATCGCCGTTATGTAGCTATTGTTTCGGGAGAAATGGAGAAAGATGGAGGAACTGTTGAGTCGTGGTTGACCGATCATAAATTATATGTCAGCTCCAGTCCTTATGATGATGGAGAGGGAAAATATGCTGTTACACATTATAGAACAATAAAACGCGCGAATGGTTATTCTCTGGTGGAGTTGGATTTGGAAACAGGACGTAAAAATCAAATTCGCGTTCATATGTCAGAACTTGGACATCCGGTGATTGGCGATGAACGGTATGGTAGCGAATGTAATCCGCTAGGCCGATTGGCACTACATGCTTTCAAACTTTGTTTTTATCATCCCATAACAGGGGAACTGATGCAGTTTGAAACTCCGTATCCGGCAAACTTTAAGACTCTAATGTTAAAAAAATAGCAATAATAAGTTTTGCACTCCTTAACAGTTGTGAAGAATAAATTTTTCCACAACAGCTGCCACACCGTCTTCTTCATTGGAGGCGGTGATGAAGTTGGCATTCTGCTTCACTATATCTTGAGCATTCGCCATTGCCACTCCTAAACCTGCATATTTTATCATTGAGATATCATTAAATCCGTCTCCTATTGCTATTAGTTCTTCTTTTTTATTGCCTAATTCTTTCAATAAAACAGATAGAGCTTGTGCTTTATCAATTCCCTTGGGAACCAATTCCAAAAAATAGGCTTCAGAACGATAAACTCCCAAAAGCTCTTTTAAGTCATTATGCATTTCATTTTCTAAGGTCGCAAGTTTAATCGGTTCGCCTACAATCATGCACTTCCCAACAGGAAAGTCAATGGCTGACAGGAAATTATCTACTCTTTTGATTGTCATAACATTTAGCAATGCCAACTTTTGTACGTATTCATCATATGGGTTTTCAGTAATGACAAACTCATTATGATATGTAATTATAGTAAAACCATATTTCTTGGCATAGTTATATAAAAATGGAATAACGGAGCGTTCAAGCAGGTTTTCATACATTACTTTTCCTGTTTGCCAGTTGATGATTCTTCCTCCGTTATAAGAAAGTATGTATCCACCGTATTCTCTTAAACAAAGATGTTCGGCAATAGGAGCCACCCCATAAGTGGGACGTCCTGTTGCTAATATTATTTTCACTCCTTTTTGTTGAGCTTTAATAATAGTCCGTCGTGTGTAAGGAGTAATTTCTTTTTTGGTATTAGTCAGTGTTCCGTCTAAATCTAATGCCAGTAATTTATACTTCATAAGTGCTAAGGTGAATTTTGAGGCAAATATAATGAATATCGTTTATTATTTGCTACATTTGCTATAAATAACAAGAATTATGGAATTGGTTTTAATAATAATTATCCTTATATTGCTGATTGCCAATTTAGTAGTTGTACTGACTAAAAATAACCGTTTGCAAACGGAACGTTTGGAATTATTGCTTCATGAAGAAATGAAAGCAAACAGAGAAGAATTGGGGCGTAATATCCGTGAACTTCGTTCTGAGTTGAACCAAACTTTGAACTTCTCTGTTCGGCAAATGCAAGATAGCTTACATAAAAACATGCTTACAGGTAATGAAATGCAACGGGAGAAGTTTGAAGCAATGGGTAAACAGCAGGATGCACTCATAAAGAGTACCGAAAAACGATTGGATGATATGCGTATGATGGTGGAGGAAAAACTGCAAAAGACATTGAATGAACGAATCGGACAGTCATTTGAAATTGTTCGTACTCAATTAGAAAATGTACAAAAAGGATTGGGAGAGATGAAAAGTCTGGCGCAAGATGTGGGTGGATTAAAGAAAGTTTTGAGTAATGTAAAAACACGTGGAACTTTTGGGGAAGTGCAGCTAGGGGCTTTACTTGACCAAATGCTGAGTCCTGAACAATATGAAGCTAATGTAAAAACTAAAAAGAACGCTACAGAGTTTGTAGAATTTGCCGTTAAATTGCCTGGGAGAGAAGATAATAATGAAATTGTATATTTACCGATTGATGCTAAATTTCCAAAGGATATCTATGAACAGTATCAAGATGCTTATGAAGTTGGTGATGCTGCATTAATAGATACTTCTTCACGACAATTGGAAATGACGATAAAAAAAATGGCGAAAGATATTCATGACAAATATGTAGATCCGCCATTTACTACCGATTTTGCTATCATGTTTTTGCCATTTGAAAACATTTATGCAGAGGTAATTCGTCGGACTTCGCTGGTAGAGACATTGCAAAAGGAGTTTAAGATTGTAGTAACAGGGCCGACTACATTAGGGGCTATTCTTAACAGCTTGCAAATGGGATTCCGTACATTGGCTATTCAGAAACGTACAAGTGAAGTTTGGAACGTGCTTGGAGCCGTAAAAACAGAGTTTGGAAAGTTTGGCGGGCTATTGGAGAAAGTTCAGAAAAACTTGCAGAATGCCGGCGACCAACTGGAAGAGGTAATGGGTAAACGCACTCGGGCCATTGAACGTAAGCTAAGGCAAGTGGAAGCTCTTCCGACAGAAGAAAGTCAGAAAATGCTGAATTTGCCCGATCTAATGGAAGATGAAGATGATTAATATATAAAAAGCGGAGGATAAAAATATGAGTATGACATGGGACTTTATTTTAAGGTTGTTTGTAGCCGGGGCACTTGGTGCAGTAATAGGCTTGGATCGGGAATATCGTGCCAAAGAAGCAGGTTATCGCACTCATTTTCTTGTGTCACTGGGCAGTGCACTTATAATGATTGTTTCGCAATATGGTTTTATGGAAATTATAAAGATAGAGGGGATAGATTTAGATCCAAGTCGTGTTGCAGCGCAGGTAGTGAGCGGTATCGGTTTTATAGGTGCCGGCACTATCATTTTTCAGAAGCAAATAGTGCGTGGATTAACAACGGCTGCCGGTATATGGGCTACCTCAGGTATCGGACTCGCAGTAGGAGCCGGAATGTATTGGCTGGGGATTTCGGCTACTATTCTTACTTTAATAGGTTTGGAGGCATTGAGTTATCTTTTTAAGAGTATCGGTATGAAGAGCTCTATGGTTGAGTTTTCGACTGACAATAAAGAAACATTGAATAAAATGGCGAAAAAATTTAATTCAAAAGATTATAATATCGTATCTTATCAGTTGGAAGAAAAAACAGTGGGGGAAATGACTACCTATTATGTCACGATGGTAATAAAGTCTAAAAAATACAATGACGAAGGCATGTTGCTGACTTTATTACAAGATTTTCATGACATAACAGTACACAGGATTGAGTAGTCATCAATAGTAATCATAAACATGATAAAAGGTGATTGGTAAATAATCTGCTATGGAGGGTTTTCTTGTTTAGAGTAGAATTCTCCATAGCAGATTAGAAGATATCTATATTAAGCTTTTAGGCGCATGATAAATTTGCTACCCCTACCTAGCTCACTCTGCACGGTCAATGTTCCATTATGTGCTTCTACAAAATCACGAGAAATAGAAAGTCCTAAACCGCTTCCTTGTACTTTTGTTCCAGGGACACGAAAATAATGGTCAAAGATGCTTTTATGATAACGTGGGTCTATTCCTTTCCCAAAATCCTGTACATACATTTCAATATAATTGTCATCGGTTTGATGGGCACCGATTACTACATGCCCATTTTCCGGCGAGTAGCGGATAGCATTGGAAAGCAAGTTGGTCAGCACCCATGCAATCTTTTCACTGTCAATAAATAATTTTCCTATTTTATCTTCCGGGTATTCTACTTCTATCTGAATATTGAATTTTTCTGCTTGCACGCGATTGGCTTTGATGGCATATTCTATTAATTCAATAGGTTTAGTTATTTTAGGTTTAAGTTGTAATTTTCCGGATTCTACCTGAGTCATATTAAGTAGTTCCCCGGTGATATTCAGCAGACGTTCACTGTTTTCTTTTATACTATTTGTCAAATCTTCCTGTTCATTATTCAGTGTTCCTACACGTTTATCTTCCAACAGCTGTAGACTCATCATGATGGCCGATATAGGTGTTTTGAGTTCATGCGAAATGGTTGAAATAAAAGTCGTTTTTGCAGAATCAAGTTCTTTAAATTCCGTGATATTCTTTAGCATAATGACATGACCTTTTTTTTCTGGTGTTGCACTATTCCTGCCGGATTGAATGATACTTATATATTTTACTTGAAAGAAACTTTCTTTATCATCAGCATATATTTTCAATGGTTCTTTTTGGGTTTTGTCACTTCTTATTTTTTGTGAGGGAATGTCTATTAACTCGCGAACCAATCTGCGGAGTAAGTCGTTACGCATCGAAATTTCCTGAGCAGATCGTTTTATCACTTCTTCTCTTTTCAAATTGAGAACATTCAAGGCTTCATCATTGATAAAAAGAATTTCCATTTCATTATTTAAACCAATGATGGGTTCATTAATGCTATTTATGATAGTTTCCATGTATTTTTTAGCGGCCATCATTTCGGAAAGAGTGCTGGCATGATACTCTTCCAGCCGTTTGGCCATCCTGTTGAAGTTCTTTGATACTTCAGCAAATTCCTGATTGCCATTTAAATCAAGCCGTTTTTCGTAATTATGATTGGCTATTTCCTGGATGCCGTTTGTTATTTCTTTAATGGGCTTATTGATAGATGCAGGAAGGCGCAACCATATACCGATACCTACGCAAATACATGCTGCTCCTACAATGGAAATCCACAATAATGCTCTTTGTAATCCCGGACCGGCAGCAGGACTATCAGGATCTGTTGCTGTTAATATTTGTAAATTCACTACTGATAGAGCAACTAATAATACAATCATAGCTACCAATATGCCGATAGTAAGGGTAAGTTTTGTTTTTATATTCATAGACTTTATTTTTATGCAAGTATAATCAAATCTATATTCATTTGTGCCAAAGACGCTAGAAATTTTTTGTATTTCGAGATACTGAATAGGGTAGAAGGCATTTTGAATGCCGGCTGTCCCATGCATATCGTTGTAATCTGCTTCTCTTGACAAGTTTTTATAATTTCATCTAAGACATTTGCAGATGCTACTTGTAGCACTTCACCTCCTAATTCTGTAACCAATTTAAAATGATTTAGCAAATGTCGCTGACTGGCAAGATTGATACGTTCTGTGCTTTCTACCGGTGTTTGCACATAAAGGGCTGAGAATACAGTATTGTAGCGGGAAGCCAGTCGTGCTGCTTTACGGATGATATGTCGTGGTGTCTTCTCATTGCTACTGATACAAGCAAGAAATTTCTCATGACGTACCCCTTTATCAATAGAAACGATTTCGTTTTCTACTTTCTTTTCAACTCTGAAAGCGACCTCCTTAAGGGCTAATTCGCGCAATTGAAGGATATTCTCTGTTTTGAAAAAGTTATTCAAAGCTAATTCAATCTTTTCAGGACGGTATATTTTTCCGGCTTTCAGGCGGTTAATTAATTCTTCGGCAGTAAGGTCAATATTCACAACTTCATCGGCGTCTTGTAATACTTTGTCAGGAATGCGTTCTTTAACTTCGATGCCGGCAATTCCTTTCACCTCTTCATTCAGACTCTCGATATGTTGGATATTAACAGCAGAAATGATATTGATTCCTGCATCCAATAGTTCCATGACATCTTGCCAACGCTTTTCATTACGACTGCCTTCTATATTAGTATGTGCCAGTTCGTCTATAATGACCAATTCGGGATGTAACCGAAGGATAGAGTCTAAATCCATCTCTTCAATCTCTTTTCCTTTATAAAATATCTTTTTGCGAGGAATAATTGTCAATCCTTCCAATAGAGCTTCTGTTCCGGTTCTTCCATGTGTCTCTATATAACCGATTTGGACGTCAAGACCGTTTTCTTGCATTTCATGTGCTTCTTGCAACATTCGGTAACTCTTGCCTACACCGGCTATCATCCCAATATAGATTTTGAATTTTCCACGTCTCGAACGCCTGATTAAATCCAAAAAGTGTTTTACGTTTTCTTCTCTTTCCATTTTATCTTTACCACATACTTCTATCTAAGAGGAGAACAAATTGTGTACCAAAAGAGGAGACTCCTATAAATCAATTATTTCTTTCATTTCTGTCTTTGATTCCTTTTCAAAATGAAAAGAATATTGTCAAAATGGAAGGGTAGCGAAGCCTGTTCTTTTTAGAATAAGCGATTAGATATATCATCTGATTAATCTTTCGTATAGTTTATCCCGGCTTTTCTAGCTTGCGAATGTTGGAACCGGCGGGCAATGAAATATTCATGACCTTCTTTTAGCAAGCGATATCCGGTTTGTTTGAACCAAAAATTGATTTTGTTTTCCACTGATTGACGACGAATATCAAGTACCCATTCATAATTGCATATACGAGCTTCTTTACCTGACTCGCCACCTACAACAATTTGTTCTACCCAAGGACCAAGCTCTCCTCTGAAATCTATTTCTGTTAGCAAAGGCTCGCAAATAATGATTTTATGTTTGATGGGAGCCGCCTTGTAGATGGGAAGGCGATAATCTACTCTGTCTTGATTTTCCATAGTACAACAAATAGTTACATTTTCGTATCCTTCTCCCCAGTCAGATGGCAAACACTCTTTTAATCTGTCTATGCGTTTGGTGATGAAAAGAAAGTGGAGGTCTTGACGTTCCCGCATCATTTGCCATGCTTCTTCACGCCATTCATCGGCTTCTTCAATCAGAAAATCAGAAGTGAAGCAAGTATAGACCAGATTGCCGGGAGGAATTTTATAGGTGTTGTTTCGTTTGCGCTGTATGGGAAAGTCAAATTTTCCGGTTTTAGTAATGATGGAACTATCTCGACCTCGTTGGCTGTCGCCACGGTAAACGTAACAATGACGACAACCTTCGCTTAACTTGTGGCAGCCGTGCCAAGGATTCCACATAGAGGAGTTTTTGCTAATATGGTTTTCCATAATTTATGTGTTATGATGACAGGATTATTATTGAAAGCAAAGGTAAGATTTATAAGTTGGAAGTAGGTGAATAAAAACTACTATTTTATAGTTGTTCTAATTTCCAAAGATAGTATCTTTGCTTCTCATCCAAATAAAAAGAATCTTTATGGAAAAAGACGATAGAAAATGGGAGATTGTTGAAAGTGAATATCTTATCCGCCGCCCTTGGCTGACCGCACGCCGTGACCGGGTTAAACTACCTACAGGAGTTGAAATTCCTGAATATTATATTTTGGAATATCCTGATTGGGTAAATGTAATTGCTATCACCAAAGAGGGTAAATTCGTATTAGTACGCCAATACCGTCACGGAATAAAAGAAACACGTTATGAAATTTGCGCCGGAGTTTGTGAAACCGGAGAAGAACCTTTGCTTTCTGCCCAACGCGAATTGTACGAAGAAACAGGGTATGGCAATGGAAATTGGACAAAACTTATGACCATTTCAGCAAATGCCAGCACCATGACAAATATCACTCATTGTTATCTGGCTACGGAGGTAGAACGAATTTCTACCCAGCATTTGGAAGAAACTGAAGATCTGACAGTGCATTTGCTGGATGAAGAAGAAGTAAAAGCGTTGTTATTGAATGATGAGGTGAAACAATCATTGATGGCTGCACCGCTTTGGAAGTATTTTGCTTTATATTCTCGTTTATAATATCATTATATAGCCGTGAGGAAGGTACAAATCTCTCTTCAAAAGTAATTTAACTTACTTTTCCAAAGCAGCTTTGGAATTCCTTTAAACTAGGGCATTAACTTTCCGGGACTATGCCGTCAGGTTGGAAAAAGACAAGTTCATCTTTTAAAAAGCTAAAGACCTTTTTAAAAGATGAACTTGTCTTTTTTACCCGCTTGCGGACTGAAAAACTTCTCGCCCCATGAAAGGGTAACCCGATACTTTTACAGGTGAACCCGGAAAAACAGGCATCCGTTTTTATAAAACGGACATTCATTTCAGGAAAACAGACGCTCGTTTTCCGAAAACGGACGTTCATTTCCTGATGGGATGTTGCAAACCGATGTATAGGAAAAAGCCTGTTTCTTATTCCACCAAGAAATCTTCCGATTTGAATTCACTGTAAAACCTTCCAGAGAAAGCTGTAAATTTCAATACACAATAATCCGGGTCCGTTACCCCTTCCGGATAATACATTGTATCCCCCTCACGCCAAATCATTTCCTTGCTGGCATTATCAGTCAGAACTTCCATCGTGCCACGCAGCATGGCACCACGAAAAAAACGCCTGTCACAAAAATAAACGGATGCGTGGTCGTTCTTCCTGTATTGTACCACACGCATGGAAGAAGTGTTTGTAGTAAAATAAATGATCTTGATACCTTCACGCTTACGTGGTTGCAACATCGCCTTCATGTTAGGAAATCCGTCCTCATCTATGGAAGCGATAAATGAAACGGTTTGTTTGTCAATCATGTTACCGATTGTCTTTTCTGCATCTTTCATGTTCTTGATTATTTAATTGATTATGAAGATGTAAAGATAGGTAAAAACCGGAAAAAGGATGCCATACATTTCATGGGAGAAATATCACTTTTCATGGTTGTTGCTCACGACGATAATTAAAAGGAGTCTTTCCAGTATGTTGCCGGAAGCTGCGGATGAAGTAAGAAACAGTGGAAAAATGAAGGCTGAGTGCTATTTCCGAAACGGGAATATCTGTGTATGCCAACAGTTTACGGGCTTCGTTCATCACTTTGTTACGGATGTATTGCTTGGCACTGGTATACAGGACAGAGTGAACCAGTTCATTCAGATAATTGGGAGTAATGCAAAGGCAGTCGGCATAAAATTGCACGGAATGCTGCTCTTTCAAGTTCTCTTCCACCAGTTTTATAAACCGCTCGATGTAAGGACTGTTGTTTTCTTTGGAACCGGTTAGGGTTTCGTTTCCGATGGCAGAAAGAGTTTTTTGATAGCAACGATCCAATAACATAAGGGCTTCATACAGAAGTGCCCTCAGTATGTGCACATTGCCAGGCTGATAGGTATCAATTTCTTTTTTGATATGCTGTAAAAGTTGGAGCATACGGATATAAAGTTCTTCGGGCAACTGTAGTTTCAGCGAAGTTCCTCCGGGATGAAAATAGGAGAGGTGTTGCACAAACTGCGTATCTTTAAAGAACGATGAAAGAAATTCATCTTCAAAAATCAAAGCATAACCATTCTTTATACAATTAATCTCCCAACTGCGGATTTCTCCCGGCCGCGAAAAAAAGACATCACGGGAGACTGCATTGTAAGTCTGATGACCGATAACAAAACGTCCTTCTCCCTCTGTTATAAAAGTAATATCATAATAAGTCAGCGTATGAACTGCTTTCCCGGCCAGATATTTCTTTATATCTTTCAGTGCCACGATGTCTATCAGCAATTCACTGCCATATTTGTTTTTATAAAAGGTATAGAGGGGGATGGAAGATTTCATCATTTCGGGCTGCCTATTCAGTATTCTTTTTATCTTTTCTTTTAGAAACATTCATGTTCTGATGCAAAACTATAAAAAACTCTTCGACTTCTATTACAGGAAAGATAAAAAGTTTGTAGTTGTGAATTGATGAAGCAAAAAACAGCCTTCTTATGCATGTTCCGGCAAAATTACCTATCTTTATTGCAGTTGCCATTTGATTTATGACGCAAACATGTATAATGGATTAAACACCTTCCTATCTGATTTGTATTTTTACAAGAAATGACTTCCGAAAAATAAAATAGTTCATTCAAAGAATAAGCAGTGCAGATGCCCCCTTGAACAAACACCTGTACTGCTTGAAAAATATTTTAGAAATTCGCTTTATGCTTCTTTACTTCATCCACTAACTTTGAAAAGGATGAATCTTTTTTGCGATAAAAAATGCATAGCCATAATATGCTTTATACTTACTATATAGCTCAGCCTCATGATGATTGGATGTTATCAATTCTTCTACGATTCTGCTTCCTGCATGTTTTCTTCTGAATATTTCCTCGGCTTTAGCTTGAGGAGTGAAATAATGTTCTATCCAGCAATTCTCCGGAAGAATGAATGTCGCAACCGGAATATATCCTGCTTTTTGTATCTGGGCTACTTTGTTGGGAACCGTATCTATTTCCGTATAAGCACTCATCCAGAAATCATGAATTTCTGCCGGGCGTTGATCGGTAAACCAGACACTTTCAGAAACGGCAAGGTATCCTCCCGGTTTCAAATAGTTGCGCCACTCTTTCAAGCCTCGTTCAAAGCCGATATTATAAATGGCTCCTTCCGACCAGATCAAGTCCAAAGAGTCCTTTTCAAAAGAAAGGTCATCCATCGAACCGACTATGCCTTTCACCCTATTCTGGAGATTCAGTTTCTCGGCATTCTTGTTGAAACGTTCAATGAATCCCGGGAAAAAGTCGATGCCTGTAATCTTCCCCGGCGCATGTTGTGCCAAGATCATTGTCTGCCCCCCTGTTCCACAGCCGAGATCGGCAATAAGGGATTTGTCGGTAAGATTATCTATAAAGCTTAATGCTTTAAGAGTTACTTCGGGACTTCCGGGTCCTTGTCGCTCCGTATTTAAGAAAAAATCACAAATCAAATTTACATCGAATCCTAGAATTGTATTGTTGTCATTATTCATTATCGTAATATATTAAACATACACTGAAAGCATAGCCATACTCCCTGTGTAATTAAAAAATAAAATTATAGTAATATGAAATTGCTCTCGAAAAAATATCCCGAGAATACACGAATAAACAATCTATTTATGAGAACAGATTGTTTACGACACCAAATCCGATATACGAGTTTTTAACATAGTGCAAAGATACACCTATTTCATTGAAAAACGATAGAAAACAATGTTTAAATTTAGGAGATATTTCAGTATTTGATCTTTTTCCACTCTTTTAAAAACCTATTTTACGTTTCAAATAAATCATATCTTTTAGTAAAATCCCATTGTCAATAATGGGATGATCGTAGTTCTCCGTGAAAAAACCTTTTATACAATGAGAATATTCAAAGC
>ENA-ORTV01000833-ORTV01000833.1-human-gut-metagenome-genome-assembly--contig:-NODE-833-length-36642-cov-3.766283_pt1 | contig 36642 bp, 37 predicted proteins | sample MGYA00241915_ERZ509194 | MGnify/ENA primary metagenome ERZ509194 (study PRJEB26280, sample SAMEA2338810) | human gut metagenome | biome: human gut; feature: human-associated habitat; material: faeces... | reverse complement strand
AAGTTAGTTCATTAATAACTAAGATGAAATAAATAAAAAATAAAAAAATATCACCAAAAAGTGATATTTTTATTTATGTTTATACCAAATTCCTTTATAATTGGAAATATAGAAAGAGAGTCGAATCATATGGAAATTAGTTATAATCGCTTGTTTAAATTATTAATTGATAAAGGTATAAAGAAAACTGAATTTGCAAAGATTGCTGGACTTACTCCTGGAACATTAGCAAAACTTTCAAAGAATCAAACAGTTTCAATGGATTCTTTAATTAAAATGTGTAAAACATTAAATTGTACATTTGATGATATTGTAGAGATAGTTGGGGAGAAATAAAATGGCGAAGTATAGTGTTAATAATCATTCTGTTGAAAATATTATTTCTTGGATCAATAGTGGCGAAATTGCAATTCCAGAAATGCAAAGACCATTTGTTTGGGAAGCCAGTAAAGTAAGAGATTTGATGGATTCTTTGTATAAAGGTTATCCAGTAGGTTACATAATAATATGGAAAAATCCAGACGTTAAATTAAAAGACGGTACTTTTAGTAATGGTAAAAAAATTGTTATTGATGGGCAGCAACGAATTACAGCTCTAACTGCAGCAATCACTGGGCAAGAAGTAGTTAATCAGGAATATAAAAAAATTCCGATTAGAATTTCATTTAATCCACTTGATGAAAAATTTGAAGTTTGTAATCCGGCGCTTGAAAAGGACAGTAAATATATCAATGATATATCTGAAGTTTTTAAACCTGATTTCAATTGTTTCAATTTTGCTATAGAATATGCAAAACAAAATAATTCGAATGCATCAGAAATCAACAATACCATAGTTAAACTAAAAGGTATTTTAAATAATAGTATAGGCGTTATTGATTTAGATCAGGAATTAGATATTGAAACCGTCACTGACATTTTCATTCGAATTAATTCAAAAGGAACTGTCTTATCTCAAGCGGATTTTGCAATGAGTAAAATATCTTCGAATGAAAAATATGGTGGAGATATCATTAGAAAAACAATTGATTATTTTTGTCATTTAAACCAAAGACCTATGGATCTAGAAGCAATAAAAGCTAATGATCAGGAGTTTTCAAAACTCGATGAATTCAATAAAATTACTTGGATTGTTAATAATACGGATGATATCTATTCTCCCGCTTATACTGATATCCTACGTGTTGCATTTACTTCACAATTCCATAGAGGTAAACTTTCTGATTTAGTAAACCTACTATCTGGAAGAAATTTTGAAACGCGTGACTATGAAGAAGAAATTGCAGAAGAATCTTATAATACATTGCATGAAGGCGTATTGAAATTCATTAATAAAACAAATTATGATCGTTATATGATGATTTTGAAATCAGCTGGAATCATTGATGCTTCTTTAATCAGGTCAGACAATGCTTTAAATTTCGGATACGCATTATTCCTACTACTTAGAGATAAAGGTGTTCACCCTAATTCTATAGAAACTGTAGTAAGAAAATGGCTTGTATTATCAATTCTTACAGGAAGATATTCTGGATCTCCTGAATCTATGTTTGATTATGATATCAAACGTTTTGACGTAAATGACCCTGAAGAATATTTAAAAAATGTTGAACTTGGACAGTTATCCGATGCTTATTGGGATCATATACTGCCAGAAAGATTAAACACATCTGTTGCAAGCAGTCCATACTTTAAACTATATTTAATGGCTCAAGTGCATTCAGGGGATAAAGGCTTTTTATCAAATCAAATCACTGTAGATGCTTTAATATCAAATCGAGGTGATATTCACCATCTTTTCCCTAAAAAATACTTACAAAGAAATGGTCACAACTCTAGATCTGAATACAACCAAATTGCTAATTACGCAATTACCCAATCTGAAATTAATTATCAAATAAAAGATGATGCACCAAATATTTATATGACAAAAATTCTTGAGCAAATAGAATCTAAAAAATCGGTTATCGGTGGAATACTAACTAAAGAACAATTGAATGAATCATTCAAACAAAACTGCATTCCCGACGAATTTGTAAATTACGATGTTAACAATTATTATGAATTTTTAGCCAGAAGAAGATATCTAATGTCACAAAAGATAAGAGATTATTATTTTAGTTTGTAGAATCCTTAATGTTAAAGCTTTGAGATTGGAGAGGATATTAAATGAGCAGTAATTTAGGATATGAAAGTGAAAAAACTTTAGAAGATAATTTAATAAAGCAGTTATGTGCAGATGGATATGAATTTGTTGAAATTAATGATATTGATGATTTGCACTTGAATTTTAGAAAGCAAGTCAATAAACATAATGCCTCAAGGTTAAATGGTCATGAATTGTCTGATAAAGAATTTGAGCGATTACTAGTAAAAATTCAAGGGAAAGGTGTATACGGAAGTTCTAAAACCTTAAGAAGTCTTCAAGACATTACAATGGATGATGGCAGTACACAATACATAGAACTTTTTAACACTAAAAATAATGAATGGTGCAAAAACGAATTTCAGGTCACTCATCAGGTAACTATGGTTGGAAAGTATGAAAATAGATACGATGTTACTTTACTTATCAACGGGCTACCACTTGTTCAAATAGAACTTAAACGAAGAGGTATTGATTTTAAAGAAGCTTTTAATCAAGTTATTCGTTATAAAAAACATTCATTAAACGATCTTTTTAGATATGTTCAGATATTTATTATCAGCAATGGAATTGATACTAAATATTTTGCAAACAGCGATAAAGAAATGGACTTCCAATACACTTTCTATTGGACAGACAAAAATAATAATCGTATAGATAATTTATATGATTTTGCATTAGATTTCCTACCTAAATGTCATATATCTAAGATGATTTCTAGATATATGGTTGTAGATGATACACAAAAAAATCTAATGGTCATGCGACCTTATCAATATTATGCAGTAGAAGAATTGATGAAACGAGCATATGAAACAAATAACAATGCTTATGTATGGCATACAACTGGTTCTGGAAAAACATTAACATCTTTTAAATTAAGTCAGTTATTAAGTACAAACCGAGAAGTTGCTCAAGTGTTCTTTTTAGTAGATAGAAAAGACTTGGATAGTCAAACCATTGAAGAATTCAATCGGTTCCAGAAAGACACAGTTGATATGACAGATAGCACTGATACATTGATTGCTCAAATGAAAGATTCTTCAAAGAAGATTATTCTTACAACAATCCAAAAGATGTCTAATGCATGTAAAAATGATAAGTATCAGGATGTTATTGATCGCTTTGAAGGAAAAAAGGTTGTCTTTATCATAGATGAATGCCATAGATCCCAATTTGGTGAAATGCATAAAATGATAAAGAAAAAGTTTCCAAGAGCACAGTATTTTGGCTTTACTGGGACACCTCGTTTTGCAGAAAATGCCAGTCAGGATGGTAGAACTACAGCAGACATTTTTGAAAAATTAGTCCATCATTATTTGATTAAAAATGCCATTGCCGATGGAAACGTTTTGGGCTTTAATGTTGATTATGTTAGAACAATTAGTTCAACTGTAGATATTGAGGATGATGAAGAAGTTGAAGCTATTGATACTGAAGAAGTTTTAATGGATGATCAGCGTATTTCTAACATTGTTGATTATGTTTTAAAAATACATAATTCTAAAACTAACAATAGAAGATACAATGCTATTTTTACTGTCCGTAGTATTCCAATGCTTATTAAGTATTATGATGAATTTAAAAAGCGTAATACTGATTTAAAAATAGCCGGAATCTTTACTTTTGGTGCAAATGAAGACGGAGAACTCGAAACAGAACATTCTCGTGATTCACTTGAAAGAATGATCAAAGATTATAATCAAATGTTTGATAAAAATTATAGTACCAATACTTTCTCTGCATATTTTACAGATGTATCAAAAAAAGTAAAAAATACAGAGTTAGATATTTTATTAGTTGTAAATATGTTCTTAACTGGATTTGATGCAAAAAGATTGAATACTTTATATGTTGATAAAAGATTAAAACATCATGATCTAATCCAGGCATTTTCAAGAACAAATCGTATTGAAACAGCTAATAAGCCATATGGAAACATTGTGTGTTTTCAAACAAATAAAAAGGCAGTTGACGATGCGGTTAAGTTGTTCTCATTGACAGATAATGCTGATGAAGTATTAATGAAACCATATGAATATTATAGAGATGAGTTTAGAAAAGCCGTTGAAGAACTATTAAAACATACTCCTTCTCCAGAAGAAGCAGAACATGGTGGAGACGAACAGGAAGAATATAAATTTGTGTTATTATTCCGTGAATTAGTTCGCTTAATGGTTAAATTAAAAACATTTGACGAGTTTGAATTTACTGAAGATGAACTTGGGATGTCAAATCAATTATATGAAGATTTTGTAAGTAAATATAAAAAAATCTATCGAGATATTCGACCAGATCAGCAAAAAACATCGATTCTTTCTGACGTAAGTTTCGATATTGAACTTCTTAGAAATGATAAAATCAACGTTCATTATATCTTAGAGCTAATTAAAAATGCTGTAAGTGAACCATCTAGAGAAAAACGTCGTAAAACTTTAGATGAAATTGAAAAGATGATTGAATCTGCAACTGATCCAGAACTATATATGAAATCAGATTTGATCCATGGATTTATCGATAGTATTGCAAGTGAGATGGATCCTGATGCTGATTTTGAATATGAATATAATCAATATATGGAAGAGCAACGTACCAATGAAATACGAGAAGTTGCTGCAAAATACCAAATACCAGAACCTAAAATTAATAGATTAATTGGTGATTATGAGTTTGGTGGATTTGTAGATAAAAATGACATCAAAACTGATCTTACAAAAGATGTAATTAAACGAGAAAAAGAAGAAAATAACTTTTCTTCTAGTATGAGAGCTAAAAATTCTATAACAAATACGATCACTCAATTTATAAAAGATGTTGTCATTAAATATATGTAAAGTGCAATATAAATAAATTGCACTTTTTTGTTGACTTTTTATCTCTCTTGAATTATGCTATTTATGTAAGTTGCAAAGGAGGTAAAACGATGAGTACAAAACTTTCCAATTTGTCAGAAATTAGTTTAGGTACCATTCTTACAAGAGTAAAGCCAAAATTTGAACTTCAATCATTTAAACAAATTTCAACAATTAGTATGCAGGAATTAAGTTATATTTGTGGAAAGGATGATTCTTCATTTGATGAAATCATTTCCAAAATTGACATAGAAAAAGTTGATAAATGTTTACTAACAAAAGAAAATGATATCGTTATTGGTTTATCTTCGCAGATGGCTATGGTAATAACAAAAGAGCGCGCAAATAGTTTATTACTTTCTAATTTTTGTCTAGTTCGAGTCAATGATACAAATCTCTTGGATCCTTATTACTTTGCTTGGCTATTTAATGAAAATTCAATAATGAAGCATCAACTTACAAGTAGTATGCAAGGACAATCATACGTAAAAATGATAACCCTCGATGTTATAAGAGATTTAGAATTGGATTTACCACCAATAAACAAACAAATCCTTATTGGTAAAATCTATTATCAATCAATTCGAAAAAATCGTTATGAACGAAGGCTAATCGAATTGAAGCAACTATTATTAAATAAAAAACTTGAAAATATACTTTAGGAGGACATTATGGAAACACAAGAAATTCAAGCTAAACAACAAGCAGAATTACACACTCAATTATGGGCAATGGCAAATGATTTACGAGGAAGCATGGATGCTTCAGAATTTAAAAATTACATTTTAGGATTAATCTTCTATCGGTATCTATCAGATAAACTTTCAAATTTTGTAGATGAAGAATTAGAAGACGACGATATTTCTTATGCTGATGCATGGAAAGATGAAGATTTCAAACATGATATTATTGATGCATTAGTTGATGATGAAGGTGGATTAGGATATGTAATTGAACCGGCTAATCTCTGGTCAACATTAATTGATAAAATTAATGTAAAACAATTTGATATTTCAATGTTAGCAAAAGCAGTCAATGATTTAACTGAATCAACAATAGGATTGGGTTCTCAAAGAGATTTCGAAAACTTATTCGATGACATGGATTTAAATGCATCAAAATTGGGAAAAAGTGAAGCAGACAGAAGTGCCTTAATTGCTAAAGTAATGTTAAAAATTGATGACATTAATTTTCATTATGAAGATGCTGAAATTGATGTTTTAGGTGATGCATATGAATACTTAATTGGTCAATTTGCTGCATCTGCCGGAAAAAAAGCAGGAGAATTCTATACTCCACAGCAAGTATCAAAATTATTAGCAAAATTAGTAACTGTTGGTAAGTCAAAATTAAAAAATGTATATGACCCTACTTGTGGATCAGGATCATTATTGTTACGTGTTGCCAAAGAAACAGATGTTGTATCTTTCTATGGACAAGAAAAAGTATCAACAACATACAACTTGGCGCGTATGAATATGTTACTACACGGAGTGCCATTTAATCATTTTGATATTGAAAATAATGATACACTTGAACATCCAAATGAGGAACATATGAAAATGAGATTTGATGCAGTTGTAGCAAATCCACCTTATAGTGCTAAATGGTCTGCAGATCCTAAATTTTTGGATGATGAAAGATTCAGTGCGTATGGAAAATTAGCACCAAAGTCAAAGGCAGATTATGCATTCGTACAACATATGCTGTATTTATTAGATGATGCAGGAACAATGGCTGTTGTGTTACCACACGGAGTTTTGTTTAGAGGTGCTGCAGAAGGAGTTATCAGACAATATTTGATCAAAGAAAAGAACTGGTTAGATGCAGTTATTGGATTACCAGCAAACCTATTCTTTGGTACATCCATTCCTACATGTGTACTTGTATTTAAAAAATGTAAAACACATGATGATATCTTCTTTATTGATGCTTCAAAAGAATTCGAATCAGGTAAAAATCAAAATAGATTAACTGATGCAAATATTCAAAAAATCATGGATACATATTTAGCACGTAAAGATGTTGAAAAATATGCTCATTGTGCATCTTTAGAGGAAATTGCTGAGAATGATTATAACTTAAACATCCCTCGTTATGTAGATACATTTGAAGAGGAAGAAGAAATCGATATTCATGCTGTCATGAAAGAAATCAAAGAACTTGAAGCTAAGCGCGATGAACTTGATAAAGAAATTGACATATATTTAAAAGAACTTGGACTTTTGGAGGATTAATGCTATGGATAAGAAAAATAAAAACCCAAATGTTCCTAATTTGAGATTCAACGAATTTTCATTGTCCTGGCATCAAATGCGCATAATAGATCTATTATCATTTCAAAATGGAATAAACGGCACTCCTGAACAGTATGGGAAAGGTATAAAATATATTTCTGTTGGCGACATATTAAATAATGACTATATTACATATGATAAAATTGCTGGTTCAATTGATATAAACCAAGAAACTTTAAAAAATTACTCTGTTACATATGGTGACATTCTATTTCAAAGAAGTAGCGAAATTAAAGAGGATATAGGTAGAACTAATGTATATTTGGATAAAGATCATACTGCTACTTTTGGAGGATTTGTAATCAGAGGAAAAAAGATTGGCGATTATAATCCAACTTTCTTTAATTATTTATTGAAATCACCCTCATCAAGACAATCTATTGTTAGATTAGGAGCGGGCGCACAACATTATAATATTGGGCAAGAAAATATAAAAACTCTCAATTTTTATTTTCCGGATGAAGAAGAACAACAAAAAATAGCAAATTTATTTTCAAAAATAGATGAACGTATTCAGACTCAAATTAAAATCATTGATACATTATTATCTGAAATTAATTCGATTAGATCATTGATATTTAATAAATCAAGTTTAAAATGGATACCATTAAAGGATATCGTTGCAGAACAGGATATAAAGTTAAAACGAGGAAAAGTAATACCAAAGCACAAAAAGAATTTAAAATACATTTATCCTGTATACTCTAGTTCTATTACTAATTCAGGACTTATGGGATACAGTGATTCGTATATGTTTAATCAGGAATTAATAACTTGGTCTATAGATGGAGGTGGAAATTTTTTCTATCGTAAAAAACATAAATTTAATATTACAAATGTTTCTGGGTACATGATTTTAAATGAAAATCTGTTTAATTATCAATTTATCGTGCAATCATTGATATGGCAACATGAAAAATTAAAATTCGATTACCAAACAAAAGCTCATCCTAGTGTTGTTGAATCATTATATAAAATACCGATAATGGATTTAGAAGAGCAGCATAAATATGCCTGTTTATTTTCAAATTTAAATGAGAAATATGAATTAGAATTACATATTTTAGATTTATTGAATATGCAAAAAAAGTATTTGTTAAAAAACATGTTCGTTTAAATGAACATGTTTTTTAGTAAGTAATCTTTCTGCATTTTATATAGATTTAATAATTCTTTTTCATTAGTAATTTTATTATCGATGATATCGACAATATCCACAATTTTTTGTTGAATAGATAATGATGGAATAAAAACATTCATAGATAATAAATCAGAAGAGTTAACGGCCATTCTTTCGTATACTGTTCCTTGTTCGTATTTTCTTGCTTGTGTAATAAATTGTTTTCTTGTTACAAGAAGTTCAACAAATTTGGGTAGATAATTATTGTTAATTGTAAATGTTATGTAAATAGGAGAAATTATACAATCACCAAAAGTATTTCTGGTAATCACACCAAATTTTAAATTGGCAGGGTTATAACAAATATCATTCAGATGTGAAACTTTATACTTTTTTTCTTCGTCTTTTACCAAAAAATCTCTATCATATCTATCTGTCTTTGGATAAATGCCTTCTTTACTTAAAGTTGCATGAATAATTGAATTATCTTTTACATGTAGTTCACTATATTCTTTGAGGATATTTGATAACTTTACTTGTCTCCAATTAGAAGATAATGACTCAAAAAAATAGTCTACTATGGCATTCCTATAAGATAAACAATCAGCAATGATTTTAATTTGAGTTTCTATTTTTTCGTCGATAAGTGATAAGAAATTGACTATTTTAAGCTGTTCTTCTTTTGAAGGGTAAAGTAATTTATATGATGAAAGAAGATCTGAACTAAGGTTTTGCTGCTTTGTTCCTTGAGCATATCGAGTTCCAAGAATTTGTGCTTCTTTTTTATATACATAATACATGAATTGCGTTAATACATTCCCAAGAGAGTTAAATGCCATACATGATTGACTTATTGTGGAATCCATTTTCGTTATACTTGCTTTTCCTCTTACTCCAGCTGCTTCTAAACCATATATTGCAATAACCATTGTATCCATAGGATAAATAGTTAAATTGTGTTTTTTAACTGCATCTAAAGTTAGTTTATTTTCAGTAGACGAAATATATTTGTTTTTCAATTCACCACTATTAATCCATGGAATAATTCCATTATTAAAGTATGCTTTTTCTTTTGTTGATGGAGTAAGACCAGATGATAATCTGAAATTTTCTCCTATCGTTGAAGTACACCAATCTTCTTCAAATGAAAATCTCAAATTAGGAACCATTAATAAAAATCATCCCTTATCTTATGCGTAAAGGATGATTTTTTAGGTGTTTATTTCTATAGTGTTCCTAATTTGAGATTCAATGGTTATACTGAAAATTGGCAAAAATATCGGACAATTGAACTAGATCAAATGCAAAGAGGAAAATCTAAACATCGCCCTCGTGATGATGAAAAATTATATGGAGGTGCTTATCCTTTTATACAAACGGGAGATATAAAAAAAGCAAACTTATATATCAAAGAATACGAAAGAACCTATTCAAATTATGGCTTATCTCAAAGTAAATTATGGCCGAAAGGAACATTATGTATTACTATAGCAGCTAATATAGCCGAAACCGCAATATTAGGATTAAATGCGTGTTTTCCAGATAGTGTTATTGGATGGATATCAAATGAAAAAATTACCAATAATATTTTTATCAAGTACTATTTTGATTTTTATAAAACACAGTTGAAGAGATTATCTGTTGGAGGTGCACAAGAGAATTTAAATTTAGATAAATTAGAAAATGTATATTTTCATATCCCAACACTACCTGAGCAAAATGATATTACAAATTTACTAACTAAAATTGATGAATTAATTGAAACTCAAATTAAAATCATTGAATTAAAACAATCTTTAATAAAAGACATTGAAGATAAGCTTTTATGGAAATCTGCTAGTACATATTCTAGGCATATTAGTGATTTTTTGACTGAATTAAATGATAAAAGTAAAATTCAAAATCAGTATCCATTACTTAGTTCCACAAAAAAGGGTCTTTTCTTACAAACGGATTATTTCAACAAAGAAGCAGCAAGCTCAAATAACATTGGATATAAAATTGTTCACGAAGGAGATATTATTATAAGTCCTCAAAATTTGTGGATGGGTAACATAACCTATAATGATAAATTTGTTAATGGATTAGTATCACCTTCATATCGTATATACAAAGTTAAAGAAGAATATAATGCTTATTATATATCTCGCATCCTGATGTCATATCGCGCTTTATCATTATATAAGAATATATCAGAACAAGGTGCTAGTATTGTACGACGAAATTTAAATGTAGATGCGTTTAATGAGTTATGTTTTCCGATTCCAAATATAAAAAAACAAGATGAAGTTAGCTTATTTTTAAGTAAACTTCATCAAGAATTAAATTCTGAAATAGAAATTCTAAGGCAATTAAAAAATCAAAAAAAATATCTATTATGTAATATGTTTATATAAACATGTTGTTTAACAAATAATTTTTTTGTTTATGCAAGTCATTCAAGATTTTTTCCTCATTTTTAATTTTTCTTTCAAATGCAGTTATAGTTTTAATAAATGATAACTGCTTTTCTTTTTCTAATTTTGGAATTTTTAAAGTGCATAGTGTCGAGAATGGTAAAGCAAATCGAGTACCTCCGCTTTTTAATTCTAAAATTTGTTTCTTTATATAAGATGCGTTGTTTAAATATAAAATAATAAACTCATTGCTATAGTTATTTGCTGAAAACACTGGATATGCTGGACTGACAATTCCTTTTTCAACAAGATTTTGTATATTAAATGTAAATAATCCTGTATCACTCATAGATCTATATGTACAATACCCTCTAGGAATGATTTTATATCCAGTTGTATTATCGCTGGTGGCTTCCTTATTAAAGTATTCAGTTTGTAAATACATACCGGATGCAGTAGAAGAAAGCACAGGATATTCATTATTGATCGTTGTTTTTACATTGTAATCAAATAAAAGATCCTTTAACATTATTTTTTCATTATCTTGAATTGCTTCCAATAATGAGTAAATAATGTATTTCTTTTGTAAAATCAAATCATCAATGATTTTACTTTGAGTTTCAATCATTTCGTCTATCTTAGTTAATAATTTGACAATATGAAGTTGTTCATCATATGTGGGAATAGATACACAAACCTCTTTCAAATCAGAATTATGTAAGTGTACTATGGATTTTCCTTGTGCCTTTTTGGCGATATCATATCGTCTAACACCATTTAATTGATAACTTAAAAAGGCTGCTGAAACATTAGATTTTGGACGTAATACATTCAAATCTCCACCCAATATAATATCATTTTGGTAAATAGCACGAGCAACTGCAATGTCGATAGGATCTTCTCCTGAACCAGGTATTATAAGGTCATTATTTTTAGATAAAAATGGATTTGAAAGAGTGGTAGTTGTTTTGCTTACAATATCACTTATTACTTCATTTTTATATGTAGTGTATAGCTCCCCATATAAAATGCATGGAAATCCTTCATTAGATAAATCAGATTTTGATAACCCATTTCCTTTAAAAAATAGACATATTTCATTAAGCTTTCTTTTGTGCCAATCACCTTTATAAGGAAATCTCAAATTAGGAACATATATCAATAAAAATTTCATATTGTTTTGATCTGACCAGAGAGGAGGAATTAAAATGGTCAAAGAAAAAACAATTAATCAAATTACTGAAGAATGGAAGGAGGAAAAGAAAAAATATGTGAAGAAATCTACATATGCAGCTTACCAATTACTGATTCAAAATCACATTAAGCCTTACTTTGGAGATCTTTATAAAGTAAATGAAGAAAAAGTACAGCAATTCGTTTTTGATAAGTTAGATGCCGGTTTAAGTGAAAAGACAATACGAGATATTATTATCGTATTAAAAATGATTTTGAAATTTGGTATCAAAAATGGATATTTAGAATATGTTCAAATTGATGCTAAATTTCCATCAACGCAAGAAAAAAAGGATCTTGATGTGCTATCAAAAGCTGATCAAAAAAAATTCATGGAGCATTTACGAAATAATTTCACTTTTAAAAATTTAGGCATTTTTATCTGTTTAAGCACTGGTATGCGCATTGGTGAAATTTGCGGATTAAGATGGTGTGATGTAGATACTGTTGAAGGAGTAATAAAAGTCAGACATACGTTGCAACGCATCTATATTATCGAAGGCGAAACAAGGCATACAGAGCTACTGTTAGATACACCTAAAACTGCTAATTCTGTTAGAGATATTCCAATGTCTAGTGAATTGCTAAAGATGCTTAAATCTCTCAATAAAGTGGTAAATGAAAACTATTATGTAATTTCTAATGATATTAAGCCAATTGAGCCAAGAACGTATAGAAATTACTATAAAAAGCTTTGTAGACAATTAGATATACCGGAATTAAAATTCCATGGTTTACGCCATAGCTTTGCAACGAGATGTATAGAATCGAAAGCAGATTATAAAACCGTTTCTGTTTTATTAGGACATTCTAACATTAGTACAACATTAAATTTGTACGTACACCCTAATAAAGAACAGAAGAAAAAAACAATTGATAAAATGCTAAGATCACTATAGTGTCAAATCTAATCCCATTGAAAAATCAATGGGATTATTTTAGTGACAAGAATTTTTTCGTCTTTTAAAATATACTTGTGAATTAATTGTTTGGAGATGATAATTTGAAACGATTTAACGAAGGTGATGTTGTTTACTTTGTATCCTCTTCTATCTTTATTAAGAAAGCAACTGTCATTCGTAATGCTGGTGGATTCTGTACCATTCGATTTGAGGATGGCAATTGTGGTATTTCTGGAACACGTGTTCGTGAAAGTAAATTGTATCGTACGGAAGAAGAGGCAAAGAAGGTTGTTGAACAACATCAAAATGCAAATAAGTGGAGATGATGGTTTCTCCACTTTTACTTTGGATTGGCGAATACAATACCTCCCATTCTTGATCTATAGTAATCAAGAGTATAGGTGTTGGTTTGCCAATCTTTTTTCGCATCTTCAAACGTATTGGTAATGCCATCATAATTACCATCTTGAATTGTAATGTTATTACCATCTACTTTTAAAACAATACCAACATGGTTTTTACCAATGCCAGAAAATACTGCTCCAGCTTTGGGGGTAGTGGATCTTTCAAATTTATCTGGATGTGCTTTTAGTAGTTCATCTACACAATCCCATCCATTACCAGTAAAACCAGGATCATAGCCATAGAGTTCATAGAATCTTCCCCAAGCAAACCATGTGCATTGGCCATATAAGCCTGTTTTAGCATATGGATTTTTAGTAATCCATGCTTCCATGTTATTAAAATTTGGATTAGTTCCACCTCTAAAGGTAATTCCAACATAGCGCATTACATGATTAACATAAGATGGATCTCCATACCCTGATACATTCAATTCTTGCTTTTTCATATCTGAAAATTGTTGTGCATTGTATTTGGAATAACCACCAAAATTAGAAATTGCCCAATCAATATATCCAGATCCATAGTTGTATCCTTGCAAAGCTAGATAGATGTGTTCTGTATCTGATGGATCTTTTACATTTGCCTTTTTAACACAATCCGAAAAGGTATGTGTACCAACATCTATGGAATACTCCGGTTCTGTAATACCATTAGGAACTCTAGGATATTTTGTATTGTATCCTGATTCGCTAGCTTGCATAGGATCGCTTCCTTTGCCACCAGATTCTTGCATCATAATCGCTTGAAGTAAAGATACATAATCTTCTATATCGTATTCTTTTGCATATTTACGAATGGTGTCTTCATACGCAATAACTTCATCACTTAAAGAAACAATTTCACTATTAGATCCACCATCTTGAGCTAATACGCTAAATGTGCCAATAAACAGAGTAATCACTATTAACAAGATCAATCCTGTTCCAAAAGAAAAGAGTGTATTCAATGTGGGTACACTCTTCTTAACAATATGGAATGATTTTTTTATAGCATGTGTAGTGTTTTGAACAATCGGTTTAGAAACAACTTGTTCTGTAGACTGCTTTATCTTTGAAGCATTCACTTTATTTACAACATGCTTCTTTGCTTTGGCTATATAAGAAATCCTTTGTGACTGAAGTTCATGATTTGATTCCACAACAGATTTCTTACTACTTGATTTTATTTTATATTCTTTACGCTTTTGTTTAATAAACTTAGTTGCATGATGCTTAGATTCCATTACAGTCTGTTTAGCAGCAACACTTACTTTATTTGTAGCCTGTACCTGTGGATTGGATTTAACAGAAGCATCTTCTTTTTTATCAACATCTTTACTTTTAGTATGAATCGTTTGTTGCTTAATAAAATGCTGAATATTTCCTTTTGTATCTTTTGTTTTAATAGCTTGCATTTTTGTCTTTGTCTTAATATCTCTCAATTTCATCAACTCCTTTGTATGTAAAAAAGCAGAAAATGAATTCTGCTTAGTTCATTAGGAGTTTTCTATCTCCTGGTTTTGTTGTGTTTAAATCATACAATAATCCTTTTGGCATTTTATTGACAAAAGGTACAATAGATCCACCATACTTGATTAATCCGGATCCAGTTGGTGCATTTGTGATATATCCCATTTGTTCTTCTGAAATATTTAAAAGTCTAGCTAAATCTTCTCTATCGTTGGCAGATTGATTCAACATGACAATAAATTCAGAGTTCGACAACATGCTTGTACCTTGCTGAGAAGAGAGAAGATATTTAACGTTTTGTGTAATACCTGTAGGATACGCATCTCTTTTACGGAATTGTCTCCAAGCTGATGCAAAGAAGGTTGCACTTTCTTCATTTTCAAAGATAACGTGAATCTCATCAATGAAGACATGCGTGCGTTTTCCTTTTCTCCAATTTTCATTGACACGATTGATAATGGCATCCGTAATCACGAGTAATCCCATCGTCTTTAGTTGTTTTCCTAAATTAAAGATATTGAAAGATAGGATTCTAGATTTGATATCTACATTGGTTTCATGGGCAAAAATGTTCAAGGATCCATTTGTAAATAATTCAAGCTTAATAGCTAATGATTTAGCTTCTGGTTCATTTTGTTCCAGTAGCTTGTTGTATAGGTGCTTTAATGTGGGAATATAGTTATTTTTCATGGCATCCTGATAAACCAAAGATACACAACGATCGATAATAGAACGATCAATTGGAGATATACCACCGTGATTTGTATCTAACTGCTCAAATAAGGACATGATAAATTGTGATTTATCTGCAATGGCATTACCACTATCTCCGTAACCTTCTGACATATCCATGGCATTGATGTAGTCTTTACTGTTTGTACCAATACGAATGATTTGTCCACCTAAAGCTTTAATGATTGGATCATATTCACCTTCAGGATCTGCAATAATGATGTCATCGTTAGTAGATAGAATTAAGAATTCAATTTCTTCTTTTGTAAGGAAAGATTTACCTGATCCAGGAATACCTAATACAAAAGAGTTTGGGTTTTGCAATAAAGCTTTGTTACAAAGAATCGGATTGTTGGTAATGGCGTTCTGTCCATACCAAATACCACCTTTTTGCATAATTTCATGAGCTCTAAAGGGAATAAATACAGCGGCACTTTCTGTAAGCAGGGTACGAGTGATGTTGAGTTTGTTGACTCCGATAGGAAGGGCTGTCTGTAGACCATCCAATTGTCTTTTTGAAAAGTAGAGTGTTTCAAGTTCACAAACATATTTTCGAGCTACTGCTTTTAATGTTTCACTATCTTTATCCAGTTCTTCTAAAGAGTCGGCAAGATGAACAACCGTAATATTACAAAGCATCATTCTTTGATCTCGTACAATTAAATCATCCAAGGATTCTTTACATTCCTTACGTTGTAGCTCCATGTCATAAGGGATAATTGCTGAGAAGTTATTGTTACGATTTTGCTTCATTTGCCAATCGGTAATATTCTTTTCTACACCCAAAAACTTATTTTCTACTTCTCTAACTGCTTCATCAGTAGGAATCGTAATAACGTCCATGGAATACATGAGATTCTTGTTTAAATCACAAAGTTCCGATACAAATTCATCCTTTAAAAAGCCAGGATAATTGCTTAAATAAAGAACTCTTCCATATTTACCATCAAATTCAAAATATTTGTTGTGGTATTTACTCATTCTGGGCGTGATCAAATCCTTAAAAGAATGACCTTTCTTAGCTAAATCATTCATGTCGAGAGAAAACTCTTCCGTTTCACTACGATAAAAATCATGAAGCATTTTTAATCGTTCTTCCGCATTTAATTCAATGCAAGATGATCCAAGTCTTGCAAATAGGGTAGAGAATTCAGTGGTGATTCTAGAAAAGGTGAATCTTGCTTCCTCGATGGTATTTTTGAAGACAGTCACTGTAATGTATTTTTCCTGGATAATATCATCACTTTCGGATAACTTATCTAAAAGCATATTATTGTATTCTTCACGATATCGATCTAAGTTATCTTGTTTTAATGGAATCAAGATATCTTCTTTGAATTTCTTGATATCCACTTTTCGATTATTGATAGTTATCTTTGTCATAACAGAAGAATCAAAAGAATTCAGTAAATCACTATAGCTTAAAAAGAGATTGTTTTTATCTTCTCCAGAAGCAATCTTATAGTTGATATCTAAGAATCTGTAACTCTTTGTATATTTATTACCGGATTTAAAAATACCATCCTTATAGATTGTATCTACCGGGATGGTATCCTGAACGGTTCTAGGCACTCTTGTTTTTTCTTTGTTGAGCTTTTTCAATCTTTCGTAGCTTTTTATCATGTACAATCGACTCCTTTCTTGATTGATTTATAAATGGTTCAAGTATTTCATAATAAAGATTAAATGGCACATTAATAAAATTCCTTGTAGACAAAGCAAAAGAAGATATTGCCATCTTCACAATATCTTCTGTATACATCCCTTGAAATTTGATAAATCCAAATGCTGCAAATGGTGCAGCTCCAAGCATACATAGCCAACTAGTCACTTCTGTACCAAATCTTTCTTTGAATAAAAAATACAAACCACACGCAATAGCGCAGGCAATGATAGAAAAGATACTTTGTCGAAGTGACAATCCAAAGAAGATACTTTCCGTATAATCACGTATTTCCTTGTTAATCTTGATTTCAAAATTAGATTTCATCATCTAAATCCTCATGAATGACATCTAGTGGAATAGAAGATGCAAATAAGATATTATCGACCGGAATAACCATCTTTCCACCATCACGACGAACAATGATTTTATCCTTTTCATGTTCCACTTTGTACATCAATTTTTCTGTTAATGGTAAAGTTGAAGATTCAACAATATCTAATGAATCTCCTGTTTTTAATACAACTTTATTTAATATATAATCTTTCATTTTGTGTTCCTTTCTTGCCAAAAAGGCATAATAAAAGCAGGAACAATATGCTCCTGCAGTAGTAATTAAAATAGTAATGATAAGTAATCCTGCCTTGAGTCAAGTATTCTAATAATTTCAATATTCTCTTCATTGACATTATAGAATACAAGTTGCTTAGATACGATTAAATAGCGAAATGGTGTATCTATGTCGAAACGATCTGACATTTTAGGACCTAGATAAGGATTATCTTTTAATAATGAAATTGTATCTACAATATTGTTTTTAAGTTTTTTTGCGGCTTGATCGTTATGAAACTGATTAATAATATAATTTTCGGTATTAAGAAGATCATCAATTGCTGCTTTTTTATAAATAATCTTCATTTTACAAACCCAACATTTTTTTGGCTTCTTCTTCTGAATAAGATTCAGTACAATTCATACCAATTTCCAATTCTTTCATTAATTTAGATAAAGCTTTTGCTTTCATCTTTTCGGCATTATCCTCAGTTACAGAAAATGGAAATCCACCTGTATTTAATACTTGTTGAAAAAATACATTTACTGCATCTGTTAAAGTTAAACCATTTTTGGCAAATACTTCTTCCAATTCATTCTTAATTTCTGAATTCATGCGAATTCTAAATACATCATCTTTTTGAGCATTGATTACGTTACGCATAATTAACACTTCCTTTCGTATATATTATAATCAGTTTTTTACAAAACATCAACAAATGTGGTAACTGAGTAGCTACATATTATAGTCCCATCATTTCTTTTACAATCCTGTCTGACATTTTGATTGTTCCTACAAGAACTAACATATTGAATATCAATTCACCAATATAACTCCATACCATAGATACACTAGATGCTGTTGAATCCACTACTGGTGGACTTGATGCAAAGGCTGAAAAGATAATACAGGAAAGGACAATGATCGCTCCTTCTAAACAAATTCCTGCATAGCTTTTGATAAATGTAAAAGCTGTGTTTTGTGTGCTTTCTCCTGCAGCTGCTGCAAGTGGTATTGGAGAAATAGCTGTGTACATGTAAAGTTTAAAAAATCTTCCATAAACAGTTAATATCATTACAAATGAAAGTATTGTGATAAATATTGATCCTAATAATGTAACTGCCCAAAGTGGAATAGATTCTAAAAATCCTGTATTACTAACCGCATCAACTATTTCCTGTGGTATAACTGTTTCGTTGGATACTCCAAGTCCTACAGTTTCCGTAATTGATTGAATTATCCCCTGTACAATTTCAAAAATCTTTGTCATCAGTTCCATTCCATACATGACAAGACCTCTGGCAATAATAAATCTTAGAAAAAGTTTGAAGGCTTGTTCTGGTCGTTTAACATCCTGCCAGCTTGTACAAGTTCGTATCAATCCCCATACAAAGAAAAGCACAAGAAGTGCAAGTCCAATAGCTTGTAAGCCTTCATGTACTTTTACAATGATTTCCCATATATCACCACCTTTAAATGACTCTGGTGATTCAGTAAGCAACAACCATATTTCAGCAAGTTTAGAATTCCAAGTATTGATAGCACTTGTTAGGTTATCGATGATTCCATCCATACATTAACCTACAATAATATTTAAAATCTCTTTCGCAAACGTAATAATAATTCCACCAGCAACAGTCATAAATCCATTTGCTCTTTGGCTTGGATCGTGGCTTTTTAAAGATAAACCAACCTGCACAATTCCAAAGCCCAATAGAATCATTCCAATAGCTCGAATAAGTCCAAACATAAAATCACTGAAATTATTGACTACAGTGACTGGATCATTAGCTGCATAGACAGGTGTTATAAAGTTTGTGATGAGTATCAATACTGTATAAGCATAGAACACTACTTTTCTAATTGTTTTTGTTTTCTTCATTTTCTTTGATCTCCTTTACATATTTTTCTACTTCTTCTTGATCTAACAATTCATATTCGTTATCAGTCAAAAGAATATTTTGCCAATCATCAATGAAATGATACGTTTGCCCATGAATATAAGGCTCTCGTCCTCCATCCAATGTCTGCTTAATATTTGGATGTTTTAATAAATCATATTTTTTATCTTTAACAGGGCGTTCTCCCTTAATAAAAAGAAGTCCATAGTTGTTATCCAACAATCGAACTTCATCTGCGGTTAAAAGCTCTCTTCCTGTCTGTTGATAATTTGTAGAATAATTACCACTTCTTCCTTCAGATTTGCCATACGTATTTGTATCCAATGTTTCTTTTCCAAGCAATTCACTGATGTATTTATGTGTACTTTGTTCATTACCACCTAGGTAATACGTTTCATCACAGTTACCTAAAATGGATTCCCAGCTATCCTTGTATAAAGCTTTGATCTGAGCCAGGTTCTGTAAAATAATGGATACAAAGATCTGTCTTGAACGCATCGTTGAAAGAAGTTTATCAAATTCATCTGGTAAAGCAACATTGGCAAATTCATCCATCAAGAAATGGACGGGTACAGGAAGTTCTCCACCATGTACATAATCCGCCTGGTAATACAACATTTGAAATAACTGGGTGTACAACATTCCCACTACAAAATTGAATGTGGAATCGTTGTCTGGAATAATCGCAAATAAAGCCGTTTTTCTTTCTCCAATCTGTTCTAATTCCATCTCGTCATATTTGGTTAATGATGCAAGTTCTTCCAAATTAAAAGCAGCAAGTCTTACACCAACCGAAATCAGAATCGATTTGGCGGTTTTACCTGCTGCCTGTTTATATATTTTGTATTGTTTTAAAGCTAATGAATTAGAATCTATCATTTCTAGTCTTTTAAATAACTCATCCAACGGACTTTCATAATCTTCTTCATCCTCTTTGACTTCTGCATAATTGAGCATTTCCATGACCATTGTAAAGTTCTGTTCATCTTCTGGTGCATAGTGGTATAGATACAACATCAATGCTTCCAGTAATGCTGTTTCGCTTTTCTCCCAAAATGGATCATTGGGAGAAGAACCTTTTGGAGTTGTATTACGAATCAAGTTTGTAATTAATTTCAATACATCCTTATCACTTTGAATATAGTGAAATGGATTATATCCAAGAGATTTAGACATATCAATCAAGTCAATGACTTTAATGACATAACCATTCTCTTCTAATAGATGACCAACACTTCGAATGATTTCGCCTTTAGGATCCAATACAACAAAACTTGTATTACATTGCATGATGTTTGGTTTTGCATAAAATCTTGTTTTGCCAGCACCAGAGCCACCAATCACAACCGTATTCAAGTTTCGCCTATGTTTTTTTCCATCCAATCCCATTCGTACATTCTGAGAAAAGACTTTATTAGAAAAGTAATCTTTATTCGCATATTTCTTGCAAACAGTATTTGGATTTGCCCATTTAGCTGATCCGTATTCTTCAGTTCTTCTATAGTTTTTAGATGAAGATAAATACATCCCAACACCCAATACATAGATTATTAGAAAGATACCGATTGTTTTGAGTGTTGAATCTGTCCATTGAATAGAAAATGGATGATTTAAGGCTTTACTTAAATAGGGAAGTGCATTGATTAATCCTTTATCCATATAAGGTGCAATCAGCAATGCAAACCAAATTGTTGGTATTAGTAATAAGCCTAGAAACAAGTATTCATCTTTTCGTTTGTCTATAAACATCAGCTCCTTTCATTTAACAAAAAAGCAATCCGAATTCGAATTGCTTAAAAGTTTTGATAGTTGTTAATTTAGCAAGTTAACAAATCAGAAAATAATGAATTGACAATATCTGATGCGATAACTGACTATTTTTGTGGAACTTTGTCAAAATAGGCTTTATTTACATCTGCATCACAAACTTTGACAATCAAAGAATCTAGAAAGTCATAATTTTTATGTGCCATACGTTGTTTATCTCTTAAATCTGCAAGAGCACGAACAATAATTCTTCTTTCTGTATCATCAACTTGGATACAAATATTGTCTTCGTCTTTATTTCGTTGAAAATTTCTAAACATTGGTTTTACCTCCTCTAGATTTACAGATATGCTAATATCACTAACAATATTAGCAAGAATGTAAACTTATCTCACTTTCTTTTTTGATTTCTTTCTTACCGGATATTTTGGCGCAGAAGATTTTAATTGCTGTTGCTTAATATCTTTTAATTCCTGACGTACAGAAGGTCTATCCATAGTAGCTGTTGATCTTTTTCTTTCGACGGTTTTCTTCTTGTTTTCTTTCTTCAATGTTTTTGAAGATGGCTCGAACGGAGTACCGTCTTTGCTCATCCGAGCCTTGACGGGGTTTGTTTTCTCATCCATTAATTTGGATAACAATGCATCATGTTCTTCATCACTCATTGGCGTTATATCCTTTTGTGATAAGACAGATTCACGAATGGCTTTTGTATCAATGGTTGCCAAATCAAATTTATCTACCATTCTAGATATTTTAGAAGCATCTTCTGCTTTGACCATGATATCTACAATTCCATCTGTATTGTTCTTTTCTTTTAAAACAGAGTAGAGAACACCATAGTGTTTAGCTTCTTCACAAAACTTTTTCAAATCAGAATGATGAATCGCAAATACCTTTAATTCCTTATTGGATTTTAATAAGTTATCTAAGTTGGTTTTGCCTTTGATTTTCTTGTTGTCACTAATAATTGCATATAAAGTGACAGCTAAAGATTTAGCAGCTGTTCCTCCTGCTTTTAATCCAATTTCAGCAGCTACTTGAATACCTTCTAATGTCATCTTCATCATTTGATCTGCAGTATCAGCACTGTTCATAAGTTCAAGCTCCTTTCGTATTCTTTTTGTGTTTGCATACGCTCTGTTTCTAATGCATTGATCATTTTTAATTTTTCTTCAATATCAGGAACTCTCTTTTCTATATCTTCGCATATTCGGATTTCCTTTTTCCCATGTGCAATTTTAGAAGTGAGCGCATCTCGATCCTGTTCCAGTTGTTGTTTTAAATCTGGATCACGAGTTCGTTTGATTTTGTTGTAGATGGATCTTCTTTGATTCATCCAGTTTTCTATTTGATTGTTTAAATCCAATTTAAAAGCAAGCACATCTTCTATCGTTTCAAGATCATGCTTGCCAATGAGTGTATTTTCATTTGTGATTTTGTCCATGTAAATCAAATCCTTTCTAAGTGCTGGACTTGGATATTTTTGTGGTATTCCTCTTGGTCTTAAAATACCTAATTCAAAACAATACCGAATATACATTGCTTTGATTCCTTTTAATTTTCTATGATTGCCTTGATATTCTTTACAGGGTATAACATCTTTAACAGATGACTGCATGGGAAACAAGAAGTTACTGTTAATCTGTTCCATCAAATGTTCTTCATCATAGCGATTATCACGAGTCAGTTTATAAAAGCGAAATGTTCTTTTAGATTGTGGATGTTTTAAAGTCCAATGTTTACCATTCAAATTTACAACATATCCAATTTCTTCAAGACTAGATTGAAACTGTTCAGGTGTTCTTGCATACAATAAAACAGAATCTACATCATAGCGAATCAATTTTCGTAAATAGATAGAATCATTCTTTTCTGCTTTCCATTCTCCATAATTCATCGCTTTGCCTTCCGGTTTTGTGATGACAGTTAAACCATGCTCTTTACAGATCACATCATTTAATTCACGGAAGTGATCGATATCGACTTTTTTGTTGTCATATTTTTTGCCATCTACCCAGGAAACGGAGTTTACCACGAAATGATTATGCAAATGTTCTTTATCCAAATGAGTAGAAACAACCACTTCAAATCGATTACCCCACATTTGTTTGGCAAGTTGTACACCTAGTGCATGACATTGTTCTGGTGTTACTTCACCTGGCTTAAATGATTGCACCGCATGAAAGGCAAGGCGACCATCCATCTTGTTGTAAGAAAGCTTTGTATTCATCATCTGTTTTAAGGCCGTACGAGGTTCACAATTGATTCCGGTAATAAACTCTTTCTCATTGGTTTTATAGCCTTGAGTAGTGTAGGCAAGGACTTCTTTTAAACCATCACTCATTTCTTCTTTGGTTTTATCAGGGTTTTTAATATAGTTAAGGACACGATTCAAATCATCTTTTACTGCCCATATTTTGGTGATTGCCATATTTCCTCCATGTTAATCGGTTGACGAATCAAAATCATGATCTCATTGATTTGCTCCTGTAACTTCTCATAGTTTTCCATGTAAAAGGATTTATTCATTGCATTTTGTGTATAAACAGATATTGCAATTTGATTCATGTTTTCAGCAATCTCTCTTAAAATTTTGATTACTTCGATTAATTCTTTACTTGGTACAGCTCTAGGCACTAAACCGTTTATACACATTCTTAGATAAGATTCACGAGATAGACTTGATTCTTTAACTAAATTGTTAAGATGATCAAAGTCTTGATTCGTTAATCTAACTTTGATTTCTTTTTTCTTCGATTTTGTTTTCATTGTAGAAAGCACCTTGAATAAATAAAACCGTACCCATCCCAACTAATCCTCCACCAAGAAAACTGACAAAACAGAGTGTTAAACTATTTAACATTTTCATCTTCCTCCAATCTTAAAAGAGCTATCAGCATTTGTGATAGCTCAGGGTCTTAGGAATATTTCCTAAATACTAGTCTTTTGTCCCCAAAAGACGTTGCATGTTACAACTGTAGACATTAATTGGCTACAGTCTTTTTCTTATCCGGAATCAAATCGGCAAGATCTTGATCCATTTTTTCGAACATTTCTTTTTTCTGATTCAGTAGTTTTAGATTTGCAGTCAGAATATTATTTTCTTCAGAAAGTGTTTTGATGCGTTCTTCATTTTTGATTTTTTTCTTTTCAATAGTGGATATTCTTTTAACGATATCTTCGTACTTTATCATTTTGAAATCTCCAATTTCTAATGAAGTAATTGCGAATATTTATGTTTGTTGATTCGCTTTTCATAATCATCTGCTTTTTCTAAAATGTGTTCATCTTTATCATAATGATACAAGTGATCAGATAGCTTTTTATCAGGATCTACCAATGTTGATTTATTAACAGAAAGAAGCATTTCTTTAACATGTTCAATATTCAAAGAAGGGGAATCACATAATGCAATACACTCATCTGTTGATGATGGAATGATATATAAGTCATGTTCTAATTTTTCAGCCAAATCATTTAAAATTCCAGCATAGAACATTGTGGCTGCACCATCTGTTTTATGTTCATTTGTCAGAACAACGAGTTGATGTTCTTTTTCTTCTAGAGCAGTATCTTTTGGAATTCCCATCAACATGGTTTCTAATGGAAGTATTTCTGGTTTCATCATATTCGGTGAAGAAATCAATGCATCATTATGAAGTTTGTTTACATCAATTCCGTACTGATCCATGAGTTGATTTGTAACTCTGGCCGAACAAAAACGTTCATCTGTTGTTTGTATCATAATCTTATAAACAATCGCAAGATCGCCAATAATGGTATGAGGCATAGTGGCTAAATCATTTTTATGTTCTTCTGCATTAATGACTGTCATAAATAAATAATCTTTAACGGTATTATAATCAAGCAGAGCATTTACATCCTCTAAAACTTTGTCGTTGTGTACCATTTTCCACTAACCTCCATCTTCAAATTCTTAAAATAAAAAGCCAATCTTTCTAGATTCGCTGTACTGAATTCAATTGTTTCTACATTATTCATTTTCTAAGTCTTCCATTTCTACATACAATCCATAGAATGGATCATCTGTATCTAATTCATATACTTCATTTTCATAGCTATCAATCGCAAAAATCATATATTCAACAATATCGTTATACATATTTTGTTTTGCTTCTTCTAATGCATGGATTCCTTCTTCAAAGGAAATTGTTTCTAAAGTATTTGTGGAAGTTTCTTTTGCGTATGTGTAATTTGTAATGGTATCTTCTACAGATTCCAACATGAGTAATTGTGCCTGTACGATTTGTTTATCTTCTGAATGTAAGTTTGCGTAATTATAAATTCTAGTGTTGTAAGTCATTGTTCTTTCCTCCTTTTGACTTTGGCTTTTCCATATCCATTTCATCTAATTCAATGGAATAAACTCGTTCATTTTGTTGTTCGCCAAAAAGTTGAGCCATCAATTCTGAATCATTCTTTGTGGATTCATAGGCATTCAAATATTCATTATCAACAAGATGAAATTTCTTCTTTTGTATTTTTTCATTTTCTACAAGTTCTGTAGCCGTAATCTTTAATGCGGCTTCTTCGTTAAGTTCCAAGCTATCCGGTGTTTTATTCAAATCCATCAGCAACAATGTTTCATTAAAAAGGATTGGTTCTTCATCCTTCAATGCTTTCATCTGTTTAAACATGATATTTAAGAATTGCTTCTTTACCTGATCATTAACTAAAACTTCTACAGGCTGATCTAGAATATCTTTGTAATGTTTAGATGGAACAACAGTAGGTTGTTTTGTGTCTGGATTAATATAGGCATAAGTCATACGACTGATATTTTCACAGACTTCTTTTATTTTCATTTTCTGAAATAAATCAAATTGTTTATTCAAATTACATCACCTTCACTTTCTAAATTTGAACAACAAAAAAGAGAAAGCGTCTACTTTCCCTTAATAAAAATCACAAATTATATTTCTTTCGAATGTCTTTTATTGCAATATCTGCATCTTTTACTTTTCCATCTTTAGATTGCTTTCTTGATTTTTCTAATCGTTCAAGAAATTCTTTTTCTGATAGTTGTTTAAGCCTATTTGGTTTCATATATATCATCCTTATCTAAAAATACAAAAGGCGAGTATCTTACCCGCCAATGTGTGGACCCGGGTCTTTCGACCAGCCCAAATTACTAAATAAAGTGTATCAAAAGTCAAATAAATCATCAACCGTTAATAAAGTTGCTTGATCTTTCTTTGCCTGTTCGATTACAGATTTTGTATAACCAGATTTACTGATGAACCATAATTGTTTTTCTTCTATATTTGGAAAAGCTTTTGTAGCTGTCATTAAATCTTCATATTCATCATAAGGCATTGGTTGAGAAGTGAATTTGCATTCTATAAAGATGGCTTTTGTGCCTGTACGATCAATAGCTAGTAAATCAACATCATCCTGTGCCTTAATTGCAGGATTTGCACCCCACCATTTTCCTAAATGATAGGGAATAAATGGAAGTTTTCTTTGTTTAGCTAGTCGAATAATGTATTCTTTACAAATATCTTCAAAAGCATCACCCATCAGATTACTGATATCTTTCATAATTTCTTTGGAAGCATCTTTAGCTCCAAGCATTGCATAATAGGAATTATTTGTGAATTCATATCTAAACCAGAATTTAAAGAAATTGTCTTTAATAACATATATTGTTTTTTTACTTGTTTCAGGTTCTCCACACGGAATTCTTTTTTCAATCAATCGAAGTGTTTGTAAAGTAATCAGATACTTAGCAACTTTTGTACGATCTTCATGAATGAAGTTGGCAATATCAATGATTTTATTTCTGCCATTGGCAATAGCTGACAAAATACTGCTATAAACATTTGTTTCTCTTAATTCTGCCTTTAAAAGATTATCTGGTTCTTCATGTAGATACGCACCATTACGAATGATTTTCTCAGCAATATTTCTTTCTATGGAAAGTTTGGAATCAAATGCTTCCAAATATCTTGGAATCCCACCAAGAATACCATAAGCCAATAATTTATCTTCATTGCTGTAATTTGGAAAAAATGCACTACTCTCTAAATAATCAAAAGGCTTAATTTCTAAAGAAGAAGTTTGCCTGTCGTGCAATGGGCTTTTTCTGCCCATAACATCACTTTCCATAATACTTACAGAAGATCCACAAAGAATTAGGAAAATATTTTTATTTTTCCAATTATGATCAATTGTATGTTGCAAAATTGATTTTATAGAAGGATTTTCTTCAATGATATATGGAAATTCATCAATAATAACGGCAGTTCTTTGTTCAACTTTTGCACCAATATAATTCAATGCATCTTCCCAGCTTTGAAAGGAAGCAATAAAATTTTTATCAAAATGATATTGAATCATTTTAGAAAAATCTTCCAAGTTTAGTGCGTCATTTTTCTCACGAGCAGGGAAGAATATAGAATTCGTGTTTTCAGCAAATTCCTGAAGAATGGTCGTTTTGCCAACACGTCTACGACCATACATCACTAAAAATTCAAATCTATTACTATCATACAATTCTTTTAGATGATTCATTTCTTCTTTTCTACCATACATGATTGATTCCCTCCTAACTGGTTATTTGTATACTTATAAGTAGTATACTTTAAAGTATACAAAAATTCAATTATATATGATTCGCCTTATCAATTAATTCATCGTTTACATCTTTGTAAGAAGTTGGATGCTCATCTATACATTGATATTTTGAATTCAAAACAGAAATGATTTTAGATGTCGCACCAATACCAACTTTATCATTATCTAGATGAAAAATAATTATTTTGATATTTGGATTTCTTTCTAGATAGGCTTTTAAGGCAATGGGAATATCGGCTTCAGATTTACCCGCTATCTTATCACTGGCTCCGGCAAGAGACAGATAATTAAATTCGGTATAATCCATTTCATCCATTTTTAAAAGAGTCATATAGGATAATAAATCAATCGCTGCTTCAAATACGTGAAGTTCATTACTGTTTGTATTTGTGTAATTGAAACTAAACGCCTTATTACTTCCAGCATGATCCAATTTGAAATTTTTAAAGATGCTTCGCTTAAACGCATACGCTGGTTTATCTTTATCATATCCAACAAACACGACATTCTTGAAATTGGTGGATTGATAAATCAATCCTTTGGATATGAAATCATCCACAATTCCTTTATCGATTTTTCGCACTTCACATAAATAACGAATGACTAAATCATTGTTTTTATCTTTAATAGGTAATTCAAATGATTTTATAGGTTTTGGATGATAATAAGTAGTAACTGGTGCACTAACATTCATTAATTCGGATAGATAGTTACACGCATCTTTAAATTCATATCCTTCCACAATAATTAAATAATCCAGTGCAGAAGTTCCGCCTTTACCTTGTGACCACCAATACCATTTTCCATTGGAAAAATGCAAGGAATCATGATCTCGATGATAATAATCTGTTCTCCCATTTTTTACTAACAGGTCTGGAGCATAGTTTCTTAAATAATCAAAAGCAGATAAGGTTCTTACTTTTTCTAGAACGTCTTTTCGTATAAATCGTTGACTCATCTTTCCAACTCCTTGCTTTTTGGTGCCATTTTTGCAATTCCATGTTCTTTACAAAACTTACGTACGCCATTTGGATTTTCTTTTGCAAATAATTCAAATTCATCCGTATAAATCGTTTCTACTTTGTATTTTTGTTCCTGGATATTGTGAATCCATTGATTCATAAAGCGATTGAGTTCATTGGCACGGAATGGATCACCATCCACTCGTTCATAAAATTGAAGATTATCCTGTTGATAAGACTGTGGATAGAGCAGTCTGTTATCTTTATCCACTGTAAATTCAATATCTGGATCAGCCATTAAATCACCATTTAATTCATAGTTATGAGCCATAATCAATCGATCATCTTCAATGATTTCAACATTCAGATTCATAAATCCTGGTGTTGTATATTTGATGTAATAAGCATCCTTGGTAAGTAATGGTTGCGCAATCTGTTCAAACAGCTCATAGTTTCTATGTTCAATGGAATTTTCAATAAACCAGTTCTTACTTAAATCAAAATTGGGATTGGTGAATGCTTCAAAACATACTGTCCGAAGGGTTTGATAATAGTCGTGATTGTTTCCAAACAAAAAAGCCTGATCAGAATATGCAGGCTTACTGTTAATCACGTCATAGATTTGTTGATCCACCATTTCATGAATATCCGAAGTAGATATATTTGGATCATTTAGTGCATCTTTATATGGTTCCATTAAAGAAGAAACCTGAATCACAATATCATGATTCATCTGTTCCATTTCTAATGGTGTTATATATTTGTTTTTCATTTCTATCATATGCAGTTTCTCCTTAAATACAGGTTCTAGTTGTTCAATCATTTCATGAGCCGTACTTTGAATATTGTTTAAGATGGATTTCAATTCATCAAAATCTTTTTCAGCATAGCTGGCAATATAACCAAAGGAATATTCAGAAGTATTCAATCCAAAATGATCACATAACACAAAAGCCAACGATTCGGCTTCAATTTCTCGCTGGCTTTGATTTTTATCTGTTTGTTTATGAAGTAAGCTATGAGCATACTCATGTATTAATGTTTTGGCAATTTGTAAATCTTCTAAATCTTTATTGATGACAATCTTATCTTCTTTTAAAGAATAATATCCCTTAGCTCCTGTCATAAAATTCAAATCTTCGGTTTCTGTTTTAAATTCAATAGGAATTGTACATACTGACTGAATTGTTTGAATCATCGCTTTGATTTCATTATTTGATCCAGTTAAATCATGAATCAGAGAGGGCAGAGGATCTCCTGAAGTTTGCGATATGTCAAATACAGTAGTTGTCTTAAAACGAGTAATATTTACTTGTTTCTGTTCTTGAATTGGTGAACCAGATTCATCTAATTCAACATTTCCATGTTCATCCACTTTATTCACCAATCTGTCTTCTTTATATGTTACAGGAGCAAGAATCATCAATCCTTTTTCGCCTTTATCCACATGACGATTAAAGTTTGTTTGCCACGCTCGATAACCAGCTACTAAACTTGCATCCGGTTTTTGTGCCAATATCAGTAAAGTGTTGTTCAGCGAATAGCTATGAAATTTACTTAGACAAGATAAATACTGTTTAAAAGAATCAGAAGAATATACATCCTTCACACCTTGTTCAATCATTTCAAATGCTTGTTTGGTTTTCTCGTCCGAAGATTTATAATTCGGCATTACATCACCATCCTTTCTAAAATAAGATAAAAGAAAAGCATTACCCATCTATATTGGTAATACTAATTAAAAAATTCAACGGATATGCTATTTTTCTGAAAATAATTTCGAGATAAAAATTAGAGCGTGATACCCACCAGATTCTCCAACACCATTAGTCAATACATAGTTCTTTTTTAATATGTCAAATATATTTGTCATTTTATAAGAATCATGTTTTTTGAAATTCATAAGGTTATATATAAACTTATCATCTGATAATTCATATACTACTCCAGCTTCAAACTCAAGTTTACCAGTATCAATATTTTTAAGTCCTAAAATATCACTGCTATGATCTCTCTTTACAAAATATAAGTTCCAAACTCCTAGATATTCTTTGTTTGTATCGTCTTTAAGGAAATCCAAAAAATCAAAATTTTCTTCCAATGTTTCAGGTATAGAAAGAAATTTTCCAAAAATTGATTTTATTATCTGATATTTAGTCTTTTCACTGAATCCTTTAATTTTTTTCGGATCTCCATCAATATTGAAAAATTTTAAATATGCTTCATCATATTTACCTAAAAAAGTATTACATTTTGGCTATATTAGCAAAATGGTGAATTCAAGAAATAGAATAAATGAAAAGATCATCTTTCTTCATGTCAGCAATACGGAAGAAATCTGTGATCTGATGCATTCTTTTCTTGATTGATAATAGAATTTCCTGTGTATCACAGCCTGTATACTCTCTTGCCAGTGTGAAAAGAGCTGCATATCTATTGATATACTTGCTCGCTACACCATTGTAGCCTTTATACCATTTCTCTATGAGTCTGTGAAATGCATTCACATTGTTCAAATGATCAAGGGATGTATATGTTGTATGATCCTTCATTACTCTTATTTCGCAGTGTTTTGTTGAAAGTAATCTGTTGTAAGCAACTTTTCCGTCAATCCATGCCATACTGTTTTCTCCAATGCTGTTTGACAGTTTCATTAGATCTCCACTTGTCGGTGCTGCTGTGTTCGTTGCTTTTAAAACAGCAGTGCCATTTCTCTGCACTGCTGTAGGTAAACAGATCTGTTCATTTGACAGTCCTCTTTTAGAAGCTGAACCACCACGTTTTCTTGGTTTCAAATTATCTATTTTTTCACCTTTATGTGAATTTAGTACATACTTTTCATCCAGTTCTATTTCTCCAGAGACAACTGTATCTGCAATCATTTTTTCAAGCATATGAAGCAGCTTCATTCGCATACGCCAGACTGTATATGTGCTTATATTCATATTCGCTGCTGATTTTTCTACTGGTACCTGTGAAAAGGTATCTACGATAAGCTGGTCCCACTTTGATTCGTCCTGGTGGGAATAGTGTGTAAGCTGACCGTTGTCATAAGTGAAGCGTTTATGACAGCAGCTACATTTCAGCATAGGTTTTCCACTGTTTGCATTTCCACCTTTTGTAAATCCAGGATCAACTGCACCACACTTTGGACAAACCTTGATACAGTAGTTTCTTGATTCTTTCTTTGCATTTGTCAAATCGATTAACTGTCTATCGATTTTATCCTTTGCATATTGATCTAGATTGTTGTAAAAGTTAATGATTTCAGTATCTTTCATAATGTCATCTCCTTGAATGTGATGACATTATAATGCTACTGGATCATTGTTACTGTCCATATATTTGTACAATATTAAAATATGTTCACCATTTTGCTAATATAGCCTACATTTTTTACAAAGCGAGCGAGCCGTACGACCATGTGGATATAATGGGGTTGCTAATTCATTATCAAAAAGATCGTCCGATACCTGCTTAAGATTTTCACCATTTTCTACACGATTTATTATCTTATTTTTAATTTCATTAGATAAAAGCATATCAATTGTCTTGGCTAGATCAACTGCAACAATATCATCATTTCCAACACTACGAGCTGGATAATGCTCTTCGCTCATTTCATTATCATCAAAATAATTACCACACAATTTGCATTTTAATTTATTATTCTTCAATTGATGTTTCCTCCCGTATATAAAAAAAGATTAAAGTATAGAATAACAATAGCATAGAACTATTAGCATTTCATGATTTTGTAAACTTTTTTAGATTCAATTGGTTCGCTTTGCTAGAATTACAATCCTCTTGTTATTTTTTCTTGTATCACAAGTCACTAAAGTCATCAGCTTATCATCTGAATTTACTGAAACACCTGTTTTATATAATCCTCGATTGATAGAGTCGGAAAGAAAGGCATTGAATGCAGTATCTGAATCCCAACTGGATTGTGTAAATTCTAAAGAATCATTTAAATTGTTTAGATCTACATTCATTACTTCAAATATCTGATAAGTTCTTGTTTCATTTTCTGTAATGAACTTGAATGTTTGATGTTCTTTGTAGTAGCTTTGATTCACATAGCTCATCAATGGAGTAAAAATGATACTATTCCATTTACTAGAATGCCCATAGATGACAACATTTTTGGAATCGATATTTCCATCAGCAGATACAAATGGTATTCCTGCATTGGCATATTCTTTTTTGATATTTTTTCGAACATAGTAATCATTGTCTGGAGCCTGTACAACTGGTTCATAGATAACTCTATTATCAAATTCTAGTATTCCAACGATATCATTATTGGTTTCTTTAAGAAGAGATAAAGAAAGCTCCTTTTCAGAAGCTTCCTTATCATCTTTATTTTCTTTTGTGGTTTTTTTAGGTTTTGATTCTACATAGTAATCTGAATAATCATAAGATTTCTTTGCTCCAAACTCACTATATAGAATTCCACCTAATAGACTTGCAGTGACTATCGCAAGTGCTGCTATTTTTATTTTCTTATGTTTCATACTATTTATACCCCAGTATTAGGAACAACGATACGTGCATTTTCAAAATAATAAATAATCGTATCCGTATCTTTATCAGCTTCTACTTTGTAAGCTTTGGATTTATCAGCTAACTGATAAGAAGTAGGTGCTTTGATTTCCTTGAATTCATATTCATGACCATAGATGGCATCCGCTAATACAGCTTTTCCATCTTTGATCACATGTTTACTAACCTTGTCATCTCCAACTTTACGAGAATAATACGTACCATCATCCATATCTAAGATGATTTGTTTATTTTCATCTGTTTTAACGGTTTTAATGACCTTTGTAAAATCTTCATTCTTAGAGATTTCATATTCTTCATTTACATCATTGCTAACAATCATCAACTGACCAGATGCAAGGGTAGTGACATAAGATTTAGCTGTTTTGTCATAAACTTCAAAAATGGCTCCATTTAAGAAATGATCATGATGATCTTTATCCACTTTATTAACATCTAATTCTAATCTACGCTTTTCATTGTGCAATTCCATAGGAACAATGACTGTGTCTTTTGTTGTATCTTCACCATAGTTGAACGTAAAATCATGTTTTTCTTCATCTAATTTGAAACCTATATTTGTTTCAAGTTCTTTAACGTAGTAATCACCTGTTGGAAGATCTAACTGTTCTACATTTTTACCATCTTTATCAAGAGTCAAAGTACCAACTAATCCTTCAGATGGAATGATGACTTTATCATCGACTGTAATATCATTCTTAGAATAGACTCCAAAGACAACATCTTTATAAGCTTCTTTATCCTCATCTTCAAATGTCTTAGTGATCTCTAAATTCAATTTCTGTCTTTCATTGATATAAGCCTGTTTGATTTCAACCACATCAATCATCTGACCTGCATATTCAATATCAAAGTCATAGCTATTTTCATCTAATACATATCCGGTCTGTGTTGCAATTTCCTTGATAGAATATTTACCTAACTGAAGCAATGATGAAGTTGTAATACCATCACCCGTTGTAAATGTATCTACAACATCTCCTTTATGGAACCATACTGTTCCTTCTGGAGTGACGATATCTTCACGTGCAGTTATTTCGTACGTAACACCGGATAAATATTTTTCTTTATAAACTGGTGTATAAAGTGTTCCATAGTCTGTTTCAGATTCTTTAGCACCAGATAACATTTCACCACTCTTTTCAACATAGACTTGTCCTTTTTGGGTCTTGTTATCAAAGTTCATAAAAATTTCTGTACTAGAACCATCTACATTGATTGGAATTTCCGTATCTTTTAATACGTAACCATGTGGTGCTTTGATTTCGACTAATTTATATTCTCCATATTTTAAAGGAGCAGGTAAGTGAACAGAACCATCCTCATCGGTTTTAAATACATCTGTTGTATATTTTTTAGGATATGTCACAGTCTGAGTTACATAGTTTCCATCTGCATCTTTGATTTTGAATTCAACACCAGCAGCAGGAATACGTTTACCTGTTTCGCTGTCTGTTTTATAGATTGTTAATTCAGCTTTGATTGTATCGTTATAGATATTGTTGAAATAGGTCTTTTGATCTTTATCAATCTTTACTTCAAAGGGTTTTAAAGTATCAAAGCCAGTTGTTTCATGTTCTTTGACAATATATGTTCCATATGGAAGGTAATCACTGATTGCTCGACCATCTTCATCTGTTGTTAGTGTGGATACAACTTTACCACTTGATTTTAAGATAATATCAAATTTGAATCCTTTACCAGGCTTTTGAACATTGGATTGGAATAAACCGTATTTGTCTTTATCGACTGTTTTCGCAATTTCAATACGACCTTTGATTACTTGATCTTTGATTGTTGTAGAAAAAGTAGAAGGTGTATTGTCTCCTGAATAACCTAAAGTTACAGAATTACAATTGTTGTTAGTTAAATATCCTTCAGGAGATGTGACTTCACATACATTCAATGTTGTTCCTACAGGATATTTTTTAGATTTTACTTTTGATCCGTTTGTAGTAATGGTTTCAAGTACATTTCCACTTGAATCTTTGATGGCGAATGTAGCTCCATTAAATGTAGCGTCTCCTTGAGTTTTATTACCTGTTTGAGAATCTTGTTTTTCAACTTCAATATCTGCATATAGCAATTCAAAATTTAATTTGAAATTAGGGGAAGGGTCTCTTCTACTTGCAAGGTAAATAACACGCTGATAACCTCCGCTTCCATAAATAATATTGACATCTCTTGCACCAAAGTTTCTTGAGAAGGTAAGTGTTTTATCATAGTTTTCTGAAGTGATTGATACTGTTAAATCATTCCCGTTTACAGAAGCATTGATTCCATTTCCACTTGTAATAGAATAATTGCTTAATGTTCCTTTTGAATCCGTTAAAGTAACTGGAGTATTTAATCCCATTTTGATTGTTTGATTATTGAAAGAAGGTCTTCCTTGAGGAGTACTTCGTAAACGATTGATTTCATTAACTTCGTTTGAAATATCATAAGTTGTCGTTCCATCCATATAGTATGGTTGATACCATGTGCCAGTAACGACTTGCCAGATCATGATTTGAGTGGCTACATAATAGTTTTCACTTTCATGTCCTGGATAAGAATAACCATAATAATTGATTTCCCAAATAGCTTGTCGTTGTGTTTCACTTAGTTCATCCCATTTAGCACTGTCTGGAACATAATCATTACCGGCTACAAATAATTGCATCGGCTCAATACAGAATACAGTTTTATCACCAACATATAAATGTGAGATATAATCAAATCCATACTGGTTTTCGATATAAATCATGGCATATCGTGTCCCAAAGGAAGTTGTATCGGTCATCATCACATCATTTTCATTGATGATTTGATCTGGAAATACATCTTCCAAATAGCCTAATTCTGTAATTGTATCTAAATCATTTTCTGTAGTAGTTTCTTCTGCATGTACTGTGATTATATTCATAAATGAATTCAATATCACTAGTGCAGAAAGAAAGAACTTGCTGCTTTTCTTTAATATATTTTTCATCTTCTTTTTCCTTTCATTTAGGTTGTTGCAACAAAAAAGCGAGAATTTTTCCTCGCTAAAATAATGTATTTCATTTAGATTAAGTTTTTTGATATCAAGTGATAAATATCTTTATGATAATAAGATAA
>ENA-ORTV01000826-ORTV01000826.1-human-gut-metagenome-genome-assembly--contig:-NODE-826-length-36745-cov-3.350477_pt1 | contig 36745 bp, 45 predicted proteins | sample MGYA00241915_ERZ509194 | MGnify/ENA primary metagenome ERZ509194 (study PRJEB26280, sample SAMEA2338810) | human gut metagenome | biome: human gut; feature: human-associated habitat; material: faeces... | reverse complement strand
ATCAATGTAAGAAAAGTTATACAACTAAAAATCAGCATGGGACAATAGCTGTTTACGATGATGCTATCAAATTACCAAAGATTGGTAAGGTGAAAGCTGTTATCCATCGTGATATTCCAGATGATTATAAATTGAAACGTGCAATTGTTTCTCAAGACCCAGATGGAACGTATCATTGTTCTCTTTTATATGAATTTGATAAGAATGTTAAAACAAATGTTGATATGAACAAATCTATTGGTCTTGATTATTCTTCTCATGATTTTTATGTTGGTTCTGATAATACCAGAAAAGAATGTAATAAGTATTATCGTAATTCGCAGAAGAAGCTTCGTCGTGTACAGAAATGTCTTGCACGAAAACAAGGATTTCGTAAAGGTGAAGTGCAGTCTGCAAATTATAAAAAGCAGTTGATGCGATTAAATAAGATATATGCTAAGATATCTCATCAGCGAAACGATGCCCTTCAGAAATTATCTACTGAGATAGCCAATCAGTATGATATTGTCTGTGTGGAAACGCTGGATTTAACAGGTATTGCAAATCGTAAAAGACATCTTGGCAAAGCAACGCTTGACAATGGATGGGGGAATTTTCTGTTTATGTTAGAATATAAACAGAAGTTAAAAGGTCATCTGCTTGTAAAGGTAAACAAATGGTTTTCATCATCCCAGCTTTGTCATTGTTGTCATGCAAAGAATCCACTTGTAAAGAATCTTAAAATTCGAACATGGACATGTCCAAATTGTTCTGCTGTACATGATAGGGATGTCAATGCTGCAATCAATATCTTAGACGAAGGATTACGTCTTGTAAATGCTGGATTGCTTGCATAATCATTTTGATATACATATCGAAATATGTACGGCAGGGCTTGCCGGAATTTAAGCCTTTAGAGAAAGTATAAGACAAATATTGATACCTTGTTATTGATATTTGCATTTTTCAATGAAGAAGGAAGCTCTGATATTCAATATCGGAGTAGGTCACATAATGTTTCGTGTCTGTAATCATTACCTGATTGTGTTGTTTGTTTTGAATCATGTATATTTTCCTTTCTGTGTAATAGATAATAGGTGTCTATCGATAGACGATAGTAAACCTATCATCAAGAATAGGTGTAAGAATTGGTTTTACCTGAGTTTCCCAATCGAGTTGACCGCATCCACAGCCCGGACGTGTTAGGAAAATGTGTTGGAAACCATTTGTATTGGCAAGTGCAACAAGCTGCTTTGCAGATTGTTCGATAAGCTGTAAATCCGAAGGATTACGCCAGTCGTGTTTTGTTGGGAAAGCAACCAGATGGAATCGGCTGGTTTTCCAGTAATAGGTGCCAAGGTCACTTACAACGTTGCCGTTGGTGCGGAGACTGTCAGCAAGTTTTTCAGCAACTTTGAAACGAAGATTTGCAGTTTTTGCAATGCCAGCGCCCATGACAGCAGTACCATCACGTTTAATGATACCGTTTGTTGTGACACAGACGATATTTTCCTCTGCTTTGTTGTTGGGTAATGTAAAAATATCAAAATGATGAAGTTCTCTCATACTATTTTCCTTTCTCGAATCAGTATACGTGAAAATCCCCGTTTTGTGTGTATTTTTGTGTATAAGTTTTTATGTAGTTTGAAAGTGCAACCCTTACGAATAATATTCGAATTAAGTTTAATGGTTTAAGTTCAAATATTGTAATGTATGTATATATTGAAAGTTCCTCATATATGTGTTAAAATTTAGATGTTCACAAATTCATGATAAGAAAGGCGGTTATGATATAATTATGTTTGGACGAAAAAAGGATGAACTTTACGAAGGACAGAATGATTCGAAATTCAGTAAGTTTTTAAAGCCATTAAAAAAAGCGTTATTTAATATTGTATATGCGATTGCGAAGCGTTTCGGTATGAGTACACCGGAGCATTATGATTTGGCAATTGATGAGGTAATTGTTTCTCCGTATGCTTTACAGGAAAAAGTATGTACGATTATATTTTTGGTTTACGGGTTCTTGTGTGGAATATTCGGGGAACAATATGCCGAATATATTTGTAAGAGTTTCAATGCATATTGTATGCATCATAGTTTAAGTTCTGACGATATTACATCATCGCCACTTACGATGCTTGGTGATATTGTCATTTCGTGTACTATCTATTTTGTAATTATCACTATTGGATTTGTGATGTACAATGTCATGAAATGTGTCTTTTTGAAAGATGCGGGTGATGAAGAAATTGAAAAACTGCAGATAGCTATGATGTATGGCTTATTGGAGATTGTATTGTTATCTCTGTTGTTCTTTATTTTGCCGTTTAATATTTTTATTGCGTTACGGATGTAAACGATATTGTTTGCAGGATTTATGTTTTATTTTATTGAAAAATGTTGAAAAATGTGTTATAATTATTTCATAATTAATTGAGAAAGGAGAACATACAATGGTTGAGGAATACAAGAAAGTTATCGTGAATTATTGTAAGACACATCCGGGTACAAGTTTTGCTGAGTTGAATGATGCATTTCATGATGCTGATTTAGACTATCGTGGCGCTGAGTCTATTGTACTTGCTGATTATGAGAACGTCGTAATTTGGTCAAATTGGTGTTCAGACGCAGTTCAGGCTTTTCAGGAATTACTAAATGACGAAATTACAATTGATTCATGTGATGTATTAATTTATGCGATTGACCGTATTATGCTCGATTTACCTGTTGCAAAACGATTACAGTCATATAAACAGCCACATTGGGCACCGTGTGTTATTTCAATGAAAAACAAATAAGTCCTATAAAAAAATAACGCTCTGAAAATGGAACGTTATTTTTTTTGTGTATTAAAACATCTGGTAATTTCGGATGTATAATTTTGCAGGACGAAATGACTGTTTTTTGTTAGTCATGATTGATGTCTCTATTACGTATTTCTGAATCATGCGCCGGAAGTTTGGAACATGGTCTGTAATGCCGAAAATTGCCTTATAAACGGATTCTAATTCACCGATGGTGAATTTGTCTGGTAAGAACTCAAAAAGCATTTTAGGGTCATTTCTGACTGTTTCCTGTAAGTTTACAAGTAATTCTGTGATGATTAATGCATGGTCAAATGCAATTGCACCGTGCTGACGAATGATAGACCATTCATTATGAATACGGTTATGGTCAATAGTACGAATACATTTGATGATAGATTCATATGGTCCAAGACGCAACGTATATTCATTGTATGTTGTGGTTTTGTTCTGTACAGATGATTTTACGTCGAGTTTTACATCAAACCATTGTGCTTTCCATGCATTTTTATCAGTACGTAAGGTGCAATCAGGTTTCCAGATAGCACCTGTAAAAGCATCCGATACAATCCAGTCACGTGGGTCACGGTTTTTATCCGTGAATGTTTTTGTTTCGGATAAGTATGCATATTTCACACCTGTTTCTGTTTTTAATTCTCGGTGTGCTGTTTCTGGAAATGTTTCATTCGGCTGGCAGAAGCCACCCGGCAATGCCCAAAGGTCTTTACAGGGGTGTGTAGCACGCTGTATCATTAATACCTGTAATGGACCTAAACCGATGGTCTTTTCTGTATAGTACAATATCCGCAGCGACGGAAGGTTGTGGATATTGTGTGATGTCATAGTTTTTCAAAAATTCCTGTTCTGTCATAGGTTTGATTCCTTTCTAAAAAATTACCCTACCAATAGATTGGCAGGGTAACATGTGATTAGATGCATTCAGTGTAAGCGCCGAGGTTTTCCATGATGTCAATTGCTGTATCGATATTGTCATCATTGATAAGATAACGACCTCCACCGTCAATATCATAATCAATACCAGCGTCATCAAGTGCCGTGTTAATTTTATTTAACAGCCAGTCTTCTTCATTTTGAATGTAAATACGATTCATATTATTCACCGTTCTTTGTGTCAGATGCATCTGGATAAAAATAATCAAATGTTGGAATTGTTTCCAATTTGAATTTATTTTTCTCATGAAGATTGTCGATGCGTGTTTTTACATCTGCATCCGGTGTGATGCCGTTGCGGATGTAATTGTCAAGTGTTTCATATGTGAAACCAAGATTGTCTTCATCTGATTTTCCGCATAAGCCATCTGCTGGTGTCTTGTTTATGAATCGGTCTGGAAGACCAAGTTCTTTTCCGATTGCTTTTACTTCCTGAACTGTAAATTTACCAAGAGGTGATACATCGCCTGCAGAGTCACCATATCTTGTTGAATATCCGACATAATCTTCAGAATAATTACAGGTGTTGATGACACGACCACCAAGGGTCTGAGATACAGCGTAAAGCGTTGTCATGCGAATGCGGGGCGGCAGGTTTGTGCTGGTCTGTGCGCTCCAATGGTCATGTAACTGTGGTTTAATCTGATGTTTTAATTCATGGCATGTAGACCAGATGTTTACAGTGATATGGTCAATATCAAGCCATTCACAGACGTCCTGTGCGACATTAATATCAAGCTGTTGACCGTTTGGCATAAGCACACCAAATACACGTTCTTTGCCGAGTGCTTTTACGCACAGGGCAGCAGCTACAGTGGAATCTTTTCCGCCTGAAATGCCTATGACGGCATAGCAGTCTTTTCCGTTTTTGTCAAACCAGTCACGAATCCATGTAATTGTTTTGTCAGTTGCTGTTTTTGCATCGAATGTGTTGTTTATTTTGATTTCAATCATAGTGTTTCATTCCTTTCTGATATTATAAGTTATTTAGAAAGTCCGGTGTCTCATAAAGGTTTGCAACGATTTTTGCACCTTTACTGATAACATATTTTGGAAACGAAGTGTCTTCACCAGAGCAATGATGCATGATAGAATTGTCATCGGAATCTGGGTCATCATCGTTCCATCGTTCAATTTTGTGATTGTGTGTGAAGTATAATCTGTAATTGAACGGTACAGCAGGAATGCCTTCTCTTGGCTGATTAATTGCAAGGTATACTTCTGTAATATCATGATGGTCTTTAATGTATTTACCGAGATTGCTGTTAGAAAATGTGGTATTCATCAATTCATCAGTAATCGTCAAACAAAGAACATCACCTGCGTAAACGTCTGTTTTATCTGCATCATGCATGTGTACGAATGGTAAAGCAAGGTCAAAATGTGGAATATTTAATGGACAAAGATTGACATCGTTCATGTTGAAAGTCTTGGCTGTTTTGAGTGGTTCACCTTCTACGAAACATTTGAATTTTAAGTCTGCGTTTGTCATAAAATTTGATTCCTTTCTTGATGTTTGGTAGGGACAATGATGTCCCTACCTGTTGTTAATTAAAACTGATTATCATGTAGTCTGTTTCTGATTTCAGATAATGACTGCTCAACAAGCATGTTGCTGTCACGGAAGATTGGTTTTAATTTCTGCCAGCAGTGTCCTGCAGCTTCCTCCCATGTGTAACCGTCATCGAATGACAGTTCACCGTTCATGTCTTCGCGAACAACACAGCATCCTTTCTGAGATTTCTTAAAGCCACCATCTTTTGGATTCTTGAAAATTGGAGTTGGTTTGCCGTTGATTTCGCAGTAAGTAGCTTTGATACAAGAACTGAATGTATCACGTGTAAATGGTTTCAGGATGCCGTCTTCTTCGACGCACTGGAAGGAGAAGGAACCGACACCAAGTGCTACGTTGCTGGCAGCAAAACCATTTTCCTCAAGGATTGCATAAATCTTTTCACAACGCTGGATAGTGATAGAATCGCCGTAAATTGCTTTTACATGTGGGTCAAGGACTTTGTAGCCTTTGCTGTTTACTGTGCCACCGAATTCATCCCAGAGTTTGAAGACTGTTTTTGTAACGACTTCTACACAGTCGCCGGAGTCACCACGCATCAGCATACAGCCGTTGTGAGCCATGATTTCTGGTTTGAGTTCCGGCAAAATATTATCGATAACGTTCCAGTAATCATAGGAATCCAACACAGCAGAAAAGCTGGTGTTTGGATAAATTTCTGTTAAGAGTCTACGAAGCAGTGTGATTTCATCACCGTCTACTGCGAAGTTGCTGCACATAACAGAATGTTCTGTAGATGGTGAACCAAATGCTACAGGTTCTTTTGTACAGTCACAGTTATAATTATCTTCCAGATATGGGATAACAGGTACGGTTGCTGTGTTTAAGAAACTTAAACACCATCCAGCAGCTGCTTTGATAGCAGATTCAGTACATTCTTCGCCACGGAAGTCAAAGGAACCAAGTGCTTTGTTATGTGGTGCATTATCGTCACATGTTTTATCGTAATATTTATTGACGATATCACGATATGTAGCACCAACTGTTGCTGCGAGCATTGGATGCCAGCTTTCTGCGGAAATCAGAGATTCTAATGCCTGAGGAAGCCATGCAAAACGTGTATGTGTGTTTGTAATCAAGAACATCGGTACATGCATTGGAACTTTTGTTCCTTCCGGCAGCGCCCAGATTTCGATTGGCAGGTAGCCAAGGTCATGTAAATCTGCGATTTTCTGAATACCATAAACGTTTTCACCAAGAGCTGCGTCCATGATTCGTTTATATTCTGCGATAACTTTGTCTTTTGGTCTGCTGAAGAACATATCATTAAAGTAATTGATGAGATATGTTTTGATAAAGCCCTGAAGACCGAACATAACGACCTTATCCCACATTTTTACACGTGACATACGTGGTGTAAAATAAGAGACAGACTTCGTAATGTCTTTTGGAAGCATTTCTGCATGAACGGCTTTGTAAAAGTCAATGAGTAACATTGGGTTTGTTTTGTACATCATAGTGTTTACCTCTTTTTTTATTTATGATTTAGGTGATGTTTTGTAACACCACTCGTAAGTTATGTGTATAGCTGTGTATTGTTATTATGTCAGCGGTATGATTGTGATTTTATTTGCATTTTCATATGGTGCCAGAGACGGTCTGTAAATGCTGTTTGTAGTGAAGATTTGTTTGATAAGACCACTTTTAATCATATCACCCTCATGTACTGCATTTTCCAGATGAGAAACATAAAGATAAATATCGTTTACACCGAGGTCTTTTAAGGCTTTTGCACTGTGATAGAATGTACCACCTTTGGAACAAATGTCATCAATGATTAAGACATCTTTTCCGGCAATGTCATCGGTTTCACCGAGGACGGACAAACTCTTAATCTGACCTGTTTTCCAATCTCTGTTTTTCATGCCGAAAACATAAGGTATGTGGAATGTTTTTGCAATGTTTGCATAACGTTTCATGGCACCTTCATCGGGGAAGAACAATACCATTTTGTTTGTTGGAATGTACAACAGGTTATTGATAACATTGGAAATGTAGCTGTCCGGTTTGATGTTTTCAATGTTATTGATGAGTGCAGCACCAACATTGGAATGAATATCCAGCGTATAGACTTTGGAGAAATTCATATTGTTGATGAGATTTGCAAAACTCTTTAACGTGAACATTTCGTCGTCCTGTACGCGGTCCATTCTTGCATTTGGCACATAAGGCATAAAGAGCAGCAGATTGTCATGACCGTGGCTGCGAATCCAGTCAACAATGCATTGTAATTCAAATATTTCTGCATCATTATCATAGAACCATTCGATTTCGATTTTTGATGATGTCTGTGCTTGTTTGATGTTTTTGATAAAATCAAAAGATTCGCAGGTGAATTTTGATGTTCCATCAGGAAACTGTGTAATGGTAACGGGCTGTCTTTCAATTGTAATCATAAGATTGTTCCTTTCTTATTCAAAAAGTTTACAGAAATCTTCTTTGGTATGAATGAATGAGATTTTGGTTTTGATAATTTTATTGATTTCTTCTTCAGCCATGGACTTGTCGAATGTTTTGGCTAAGATTTTTGTCATGTTTTCATCTGTTGGAAACATGATTGTTTCGATACGATTTGGATTAAAAATCGGCATGATATTTTCTGTATTAAACAACCGTACTTGCCATCCGTGATTTGCCGGAATGTAATCCGGTCCGATAGCGTCATTCCAATCTGATTCTCGTTTGTCCCATTCTTCATCTGAAATGTCATCTGGTTTGTCGCACTGGTTCTGATAATGATAATCTTCGAACATTTCGTGATTTTCGATAAACCTGCGAATATCAGTGTTTCCAAAATACATTGCAAGTATTTTGTCTTTTAATGGAAAGAGCAAGAGATTGTTGTAAAAGTTATAGCCAAATGGTCGTGTTGTATTGCTTAAATCTGAAATCTCAGCTGTTATTTTGCAATAGAGATATGCCCATGCAGATTTCATATCTTGTCGTGCAATTTTTTCTAATGTAGTTGTTGTGACTGTATCAGTATCTGCAGGGGTGTTTGTTCCATGCAGTAAGGTCATATAATACATGCTTAAAAATTGTCGAACAACAATGTTTGCAATTAGGTTTTCACACTGTTTTGTAACCTGCTGTCTAAGGTCTGACAAAGCTGTGTTGAGCGAAACAATGTCATATTTGCCTGACAGTTTATAAGCATCATAAATTTTCGTGCTCATATTGATGTTCCTTTCTTAGATAATGTTAATCTGACATGATTTTGCAGTTTCTAAGGCTGCAGCTTTACGTTCTGGTGTCACACCTGCTGTTGCGTTTTCAATGATGCTGACTTTTGTCTCAGGATATAATGCTTTGATAATTAAGGCATTGCTTATGACGCAGATGTCGGTGCAGAGTCCAACGAGGATAATTTCATCCATTCCATCAAGGATAGGCTTCAAATCGGACCATTTATTACGGAGACAATTCCAACCTGTCCAGCCAAATGATGGTTTGTCAACAATTGCATCTGCCATGGAAGTATTAAGGTCATTATGAATTTTCCATCCATGTGTGTTTTTGATACAATGTTTTACAGGCAAATTCTGACCTTCCTGTGTAAGTAAATAATTGTTTTCGTGGGTGTCCCTTGTAAAGATGAGTCTGTGATAATTACCTTCATCGATTAATTTTTTAACGACAGGAACGATGGCAACAGCTTCTGGTGTGCCGAGACTTCCGTCGATGAAATCGTTTTGCATGTCGATTACAATAAGTGCTTTCATATGTTTATTTCCTTTCTATATAGATTTAAGATTGAGGTATTTTTTCAATGCTATTGTAATTCGTAAAATCAGAAAAACTTTTTGCACTCCATGCAAAGTTTGTACTTTCTTTGTAATATTCTTTTTCGGCTAAGACGATGCCGTTTTTGTCTGAAAATAATACAAATTTGTTTGCAGGGATGCATCCGATTTTTGCGAAATCATCAATTGGAAATAAGTACAGTGGAATTTTTTTATTCGTCTTCACTTGATTGCGTGAATCCAGATAAGAAAATAGTATCAGTGTTGTAATCCAACCCACTATAAATAGCAAGAAAATTGCCATAAATATCTCATTAAAATCATGTATAAGAAAAGCGCGTACAATCGTAATGATGTGTAAGCATATCAGTATCAGAAATGCGATACCTGATATGATTGTATTTATTTTGGCTGTTTTAGCGTTTTTGCTACCGCCACTCCAAACAATTATAGTTTGCATAAATTTATCTCCTTTTGTATAACTGAATTGTTATAAGTCCATCACCGAAAAGGTGGCGGGTAATTTTTGCTTAGTTAATTAGTAAGCATTTTGTAAGCTGATGGGTTAGTTTCTTTGAGTTTTTCCCATGGAATGGTACATTGGTGACATTTGCAATGTCTGATACCTTTCATGATTTCTGTATCTGTTTGGTAAATGTTTGCAACAGCTGGACAGAGTGCAGATTCACCTATTTTAATATCACCGTTTGGTGCAATCACAGGTGTACAAAATTTGTGGATAGAAAACAAATAATTTACAAGTTCTGTGAATGGCGAAGATGCTGTCTGTGTTGTCTTTGAAACATAGTTTTTAATCAAGATACATTTTGCAATCAAAATACAATTTGCACATTTTGGACCAACGGTATTCCAATTGGCGTTTGGAAAGTTTGTTAATGCTCGTCCCTGTGGATATAAGCACGATGTCTTATCGTTGGGATTGTTTGGAACTGTGTCAACGATAGCATTTAATTTCTTAAGCCAATATTTTTCCTTATCAGACAATGGGTCTGGATAAAAGCGTGGGTCATCTGTGACCTGAATTAAGACGCAAGATTTGCCGAGACGTTTTTGTATGTCGGCAATAGCGTTGTATATTGTTTTATTACGCACCAGTTCACGTCCATTTGTGATAAATGTAATTGGTAATCGCATGTGCATTTTGTTGCATATGTCTTTATGAGCGAATTCTATCATGTCAAGCATGGTTAGAATTTCGGGATGTTCAAATATTTCTCCACCTGAGAACATCCATGTTGGAATTGTATGGTCTACCATAAATTTCAAAACATCTTTGAATGTGTCAATCGACATGTGTTCACCATTAGGTTTACAGTCAGATAGACAGTGTGTGCAGCCCATGTTGCACGCATATGTGAGTTCCACTAACATAGTGATAATGTCCTTTCGTAGTTATGTTTACAGTGCTGGGAAGATATCATTTTCATCGACAAGCTGTTCATTGAAGTCTATGGCGATGGTGTCTTTTTCTTCGATAGAAATGATACCATGCTGCTGTAAAATGCTTTTTGGAACATAAGTAATGAGGTCTCCAATGTTAAAGTTGTTGCAGTTGCTATCGTATGTTTTCTTGCCGTCATTTGTAAGGCAATAATCTTTTGCGGTATCTTTGATAGCATCTAAGACTTCGTCATCAGACCATGCATCATTTTCAATCGTGATGTCAATTGCAATGAAGCTATTGTTTAAGCCGTGGTTTTCGGCACCATATTCAGTGGCAATAAGTGTGACAGTTTTCATAATGTCTCTGTCCTTTCTTTATGATGTGTGGTTTATGTGTTTAAATGCGGTTTTTTCTTTGCGGTGGTGTAAGGTTGCAATGGGTAATCATAGAATTATGAATTTCAGAGTCCATATGTTTTATCAGTTCAAAACGGTATTTCTGTTTAATGTTCGGATATTTTACCGTATCAACACCACTGAAAAACTGGCTGATTGGTCTGGCAAATATCTGACCTAAATTTACATCCATATTATTTTCATGGCATTCATATAATGCTTTGTAGACAACAAGTTCTTCGCCTGTCTCTGTATGTTTAACCGGAAACGCTAGAATTTGGTACAGATAGATATTCTGTTTTTTCTGTTCGTCGGTAAGTGTTTCGTATTTGAAATGTTTTACAATATCGTATTGTTTAAAACGCATAGTCTTTGTCCTTTCTTATATATAATTGATGAGTGTGTCCTGTGAGCAGTTAAATAACTCACTGAAAATATTAATGATTAAGTCCTGTTCGATTTCGGATGTATGTGTGTCCATCATGTCACGACAAATATTTAATGCGTCTTCGCCGTCAATCTGTTTCGTTTCCAGCATTGTTGTCTTCTCCTTTCTCTATCATGTAATCAATATTGACAGGGTTTTCTAAGTTCTGTAAATCTTTGTGATGTTCAACAAGAGCCTGTGATGCGATTGCATTTAATTTGTTCTGAGTAAACGCTTCAATTTCGCCTTTGGCTTCTGTAATGGTTTTATCCATTTGTTCCTGAAACTGTCTGAAAATAAAGCTTGAATTGTCATTTATCATATGAGCAATACGTTTCATATTATTCGCAATTTTTGCTCGGTCTGCTTTTCCAATGCTTTTCTTTGCTAAGATTTTGTCAGTTTCGTTTAGTATTTCATCTGCGTCTTTGATGCAATCATCGATGGTTTTGTTAAACTCATCTACGAATTGTATACGTTTATTGATGAAGTCACATTCAGGAATGGCACCTTTACCTGCTTGGAATTTAATGGTACAAGGAACGCCTGTACCTTGATTTAAAGAAGTAATTGCTTCTGCAAATTGAGAATATGACATCTCTACATGAATGATTTCATCGGAACCATGATACCAATCTTTGTTTAAACCACGTGTAACGTCTCCATGTCGTATGGTCATACCAATGATATCGTGATGTTTAATGGAACTGCCGAATAAAGACTGATTACCGCCTGTTATACGTGAAAATGCAAGCATTCCATAAGCTGGGTGTGAAATTTGTGTACCTAAGTCAGTTTCTTTAATAGTATAATTTGGGTCATTATATATGTTATTTATTGTGTCATTATTATCATTTACTTTATTGTTTTCATCCATAATTTTCTCCTTTATTATATTTTTTGTTAGGGTGTATTTTAAATCATATGATATACACCCGTTATGTGTATTATGTGTAGATAAAAAATACACTCATAAATCAATATAAAAAAATTTAAAATAAGTGTTGACATAATAATTTCTGTATGGTATGATAATTGCAGATGAAAGAAGTGCCTGTCTTTCATTTGACTAACATATCGGTGCGATACCGATGAAAGATTTTACACCAAGGTGATGTTGTGATTTTCCGGTACTTGTATCGGGGCTGAGATAACCAATCGGCGAAAAGCAATGCACAGTAAAATGTATGTCTCCGCATACTTAGTCAGATGAAAGATGGGCATTTCCTCGGTTATGCTGGATTAGCACAGTTGGTAGTGCGACTGATTTGTAATCAGTAGGTCCTCGGTTCGAGTCCGAGATTCAGCTCTTTGAATTATAAATTATAGAAATATAGAAAGGATATAGATATCATGATGAATTTAGTAAACACACTCAATCTTAAACAGAATATGATAGCGAATGATACATATACAGCCACATCTGATATGTTTAATTTTGATGCGCTCTTTACAGGAAAATTTTATGATTATACTGGATATTTATATGCTTTTGACAGGCGGTCTGAAAGTTGATGTTTGTTAGCTAACATAACATGATTTTCTTTATATTATGCCGTTTGTCAGAAGAAATTCAGACAAACGGTTTTTTATTGGCATGTAGCTCAGTAGGTAGAGCGACCGACTGTTAATCGGTTTGTCGTGGGTTCGAGTCCCACCTTGTCAGCTATCGCAGGGTGGTAGCAGTCTGGAAGCTCGTCGGGGTCATAGCCCGAAGGTCGGCGGTTCAAATCCGTCCCCTGCAACTCATTTTTTCTTGTAAACATACATAAAAAACTATAAGTAAAAGTACTATACTTGGGTGGGTAGCCTAGCGGCGAAGGCAGCTGACTGTAAATCAGCCACACAGAAACACCGTTGGTTCGAGTCCAACCCCGCCCACTAAAACTGATACAGCAAAACTCGTTTGAGTCCGAGGGTAGCCTTGGCAGGACTGCTGTAAAAGCAACAACATAGTCGCGTGGTGAGGGGGCAGGTAGTGCTGTCTAGCGATGGGTTTGAAAATGAAAAATAACAAGCCTTAGCTTATCAAACCAAGTCCACGTTATGATGGGTGAATAACGAGATAAAGCCCTGAACGGTGTTAGTTGCGTGTAAGGTTGTCAGTTGTCCTTACGATTTTCCGTCAGTTCTATTGTGGGAAAGCACAATGTGTAGCTACGTTGTGTAAGATAGGTTCGATACCCTTCTGACGGGCTTGTTTTAGAATTGTAAGACGCTTTCTTGTGACGAAAGAAAGACTAGATATCAACAGTAAAGTCATTAAAAACCGTGGATATTCTACAATTCTCAAAACATAATATGGCTCCGTGGTCTAACGGTTAGTGACTCAGCCCTTTCACGGCTGAAATGCAGGGTTCGATTCCCGCCGGAGTCATTTTTCATACAGGGTGATGCAATGTTTGATAAACGATTTCCTATGATTGAATATCAACACAGCATGAAGGAGCATCTGAGAAAAGGTCAAAGAGTATCTCCAGTAAGGTTTGTGATAATTTAAGCCGAAATAGGAATAAGCTGAAAACACAAATTCTGAACACAGAAAGGGTATGACTATTAGGTTGGTTCGAATCCAATCCCCTGTGCTTCCTGTACTAACATGTTTAGATACAGAATCCGACTTTGGTATTATCATTGTTGGCTTTTCATGCGAGTGTGGTGGAACTGGCAGACACGCAAGACTCAAAATCTTGTTCGATTTTTCGAGTGTGGGTTCGATTCCCACCATTCGCATTATGCTTCTATCGTTCAGCGGTTAGGACACTGCCCTGTCACGGCAGAGACACGGGTTCGATTCCCGTTGGAAGCGTTGACCTCATAGCAGGTCAAGATACCCCTAATCCGAGGGTTAAAGGCATTAATCAAGTACAATTATTGTCAATATCGGAGAGTGTACTACGGCTGGTTTCGGGTCGATAAATAAGCGTAGCGATACGTATAAAGTCTTTTCGGAATAAAGGCGACTGTTAGAAATAACAGCTTGACGGAAAACAAGTATCGGTTACATCCAATCTAAAGTCAGAGGACAACTGTTAATGACCAAGAACAAAATATCTCAAACATGAGGTATTTTGTCGATAGGATGAGCATTATGGAAAAAGTGCTATAAAATAACCGCAGAAATGCGTGCATACCGAGCTTCCATATGGTGCAAATTTAGCAAAAAATAAGTGCTGTATGTATTTTAACAAACATGTCTTAAATCGAAAGATAGGTGTGTTGTTAAAAAGTGAGTCAATAGCAAGACGAACAGGGTTGCGATGAATGGGCTGTACTCAAAAGGTACAGATGTTCAAACGTGTACCTCGTAATCCAATTGAAAAGTATACGTAAATGGAATTGTAGGATAAACAATCAGCCAAACTTACAACAAGCAAAAGCGTATGCGACCGTAAATCTGAAAAACGACTTATTGTTCTGAAATATGAACATGCATGAAACTCGCAAGGTGACATGTAAAAGAGTAAAAGTAGGTGCAACCGTAAGAGACCGCAATCTCTGAACCTCGCAAGGGACGATGTACTGAACTGAAATTTATAACGATTACGGTAAGAGTTTGCCAGCTTTTACAAAACTGGTGTCGTTATCATCTACAATCCAACAGATTGTGTGACAACCTATTTCCAACGATAGGAGACGATGATAGTATAGGTCAAATGTCTCAGCCTATAATCACATAATAAAAAGTTCCGCCCTTAACGCATCAGGCGTATCATAAGGACGGACTTTTTGCCGATATAGCACAACGGCAGTGCATTCGCATCGTAAGCGACAGGTTGTGGGTTCGAATCCCTCTATCGGCTTTAAAGCCCATTATGTTTAGATGATGGGTAGTTCACTGTCCGTTTAAGACAAAAGTAAATGGCGTGCCGCGTAGCGACGAAACAGCTACGCAAAATATTATGGGCTTGTCAAGGTTTCGACGGGCATCAGAAGTTGAATTTTACAATCAGGACGGCAACCGTAACAGCCAACTTAAAATTAAACGCTAAGTTTAATCGTACTCCTGTAGCACTTGCAGCCTAGTCTGTAAGCGAGTAATTAACGCTACACCAAAAAGATTGTAGTGTGACTATACAATCTGAGGTTCAAAAAGTGTCACGTCATGTTGATGAACAGATTCTCATAGAAAACGTTCGATGTCGCTAAAGAGGAATCTATCAGAAATCTTTGCGAGGAAGAAAGAAATTGAGATAGTGATGATTGTAATGACGAAAATCAAGGGACGATGTTCGGAAATGGGTTCGACTCCCATCAGGTCCACTTTGCCACAAAAAAGGCAAGACCTCTTTCGTATCAAAATGGATGTTCTCTAAAAGAGAGCATCCATTTTTTTTACAAAACAATACACATCATATATTCTGCATAATAACAAAACTACTCTGAACAAAAACAGTACACATGAATATAAATCTATTCATCATTCCCCGCATTTACGGGGACTTTTTTGAGTAATCCAAAATCTTTATGCAGAATACATGTCATATCAAATACTCAATAATATGTTATAATAAAGATATACACGTAATCTATTACTCATCAAACAACTCAAAAGAAAGGAATATCACATTATGAGTGACTACACTGTAAATCCATTTTATCAGGATTTCATTAAACATCCATTTATTCAGACGATTGCAAATAAAAAATGCTGGACAGTCTCTGACAACAAAAAACGACCAATTGATATGATTGAATTTCGTGACAATCATATTGTAAAAGGTGCAATCTTTTCTAACGAAAAATCATTGGTTGATTTGTATGAATTAAATACAATTCTTCCAAACGCAGCCAATTATGCTTTTTACTTAGAAACAGATGAAGACAATTTTGTTGTATTGGATATCGAACCATCATGCCCTGATAATATCAAATCAGAATTTCTAAAAATGAACCCACTCTACATGGAGACATCTATGTCAGGAAAAGGTATTCATATGATTTTTGAATATCCAAAGCATATCATGGAAAAATATCCAAATGCATTCAGTAAAAGTGTATTCCGTGGTGAAAATCATGAATACGAAATCTTGATTGACCATCATTACGTTACATTCACAGGACGACAGATTCCATTCACACCGAATGAAAATCCGACATCATTTGAAGACTTATTTGAAAGATTGGCAAAAGACCAGAAACCAACAGCTGAAAAAGCAGAATTAGATATCAAAGAAATGCAGCCTGTGGAAACAGAACAGTTACCATTTCTCATGACACTGCTCCGCACAGCCATGGACGATTACAAAAAGACACCAAATGACTTCAAAAAGAAAAATGGAATTGATAATGACACATCTTTATGGGAATATGCTGTTATTGGTTACATGTACAGTCGTCTACAGGACATTTTGAAAGTACAAGCTATCGCAAATGAGCATAAATACACCATTGAAGAACAAATCTGGATTATGTATCAGCTGATTTACGACTACATTGACTACAGACCAAAGCATGACGGACTCCGCAACGGACGAGCATTTATTGTCTATATGATGGAATCTATCATTGCAAGCTACAAAGAAGATTAACAACAAACAAGAAAGGATGATTATAATGAATTTGGATAATCTTATCCCAAAACAGCCTGATAATCTGCATCTAAAATTTCCTGATGAAATAAGTTTCTTCAACTACTTAATGCAGAACGACCTTTACAATACAAAAACAAACGAATATGCATTTGCATATAACGATGCCAATTCCATTTGTGTCTATAACTTGCCACCACACATTGCCGTAAACATTCATCATGACGCAATTTATAATCACACAACATGGTCTGAAGTGTTAAGTGCTGGTGGTCAGATTCACGATTTTCCAGACAATAAACACTGGTGTGAAGACAGTTACGCATCTGACTATTGGATAAAAACCAAAGATTTTGATACATGGTATCAGACAACTATAAAGGAGAATTAAATCATGAACATACATCTCATAGAGGAATTGCTGGAACCCATTTTCAGCCATGTATATTTGCCAATTCTAATGACTTGTACAGCTATTTTAACCATCATCATGACGATTGGTTTATATCTCATTACAATACATTGGGTATCAAATGATACACCAACATTATCAACAGATTATGTAAATAAAATTTACACAAATCCATATGCAAAACGTCATCATTCGAAAAAAGAATGGACATTCAAATTCCTGTACAGCGTAGCATACTTTATTGTACTATCCTATGTAACAATCAGTTTCGCATTATTCCACATAGCTTATCAGCATGGCTATCGTGAATATATGAAACAAGACATTCAGGACATCATTTACTCTGTAAAGCATTCACCTGTAGAAGACATCTTACCCGATAACTTAACAAATACAACTATCATTTATTATCGATTTGGATGTCACGATTGCAATAAGATTGATAATCAGTTACAAGAAAAATTTAAAAATTCACCCAATACTTATTGGGTTGCCACACGGTCAGAACAAGGGAAAAAATTACGCAAAGATTATCCTGTAGAAAGCGTACCATCTGCTCTTTACATAGATAATCAAAAAATAGGAATTGTATTTGACCTCAAAACACAAAAAACAATTAACGGAAAAATCAGTACATCCGTCAATGAACAAAATGTCAATGAACTCATTCATATACAGAACGCTCATGACATATCAGCCAATTAACCAACATATCAAATCACACAAAAAGGAGAATCAAAATTATGGCAGGACAAAAATTCAACGTATCAGTAAATCCAGACAGGGAAGCATTATTCTATGTCGATTATTCACACATGGACGTATATGTAAATGTAAATGATTCCAATGATGTTAAAACAAACAACGACCCGGCAATTGCTCAGAATCCTGACGTATACAGGTTCGATGACACATTAACACAGGCTCGTTTTGACAGCTTCAAGAAACAGTTTGTCAAGAAAATGCAGGACAAATTCAAAAGCTTGAAACCGCATGATACAACCACAAAAGGTAAGCATCAGCTGCTTATGAACGACATGTTCATCATTGCTTTTGAAGACAACGATTGGTCTGTTGCTGTGGAATTATTAGAAAATCCAAAGTCTAAGAATCCAAATTTGCGTCCAAATCTGTTTCCAAACTTCCAGAAAGGAATGCGTGACATCTTATTAGACCTTGTTGGCGAAATTCACATTCGTACAGGCTCATGGTCTACACAGAAGATGACAAAGGCTGACGCTGCAGCCAAAGACGCTGCAATCGCTGCGGAAAAAGCTGCGGAAAAAGCTGCTGAAAAAGCAGAAGAAGATACTATCGCCGCAAATGGCATCCCTGATATGGACGATATACCAGCTATAAATGCCACAAACGATACCACCGCAACGAATACAGCAGAATCAGCTGCAACAGATACAAAAAATACTACAACAGATACAACAGCATCAGTCCCTACAGCAGACGCACCAGCAACAGACACCAATGCTGAATCGAGGTAATCTCATATGACCACATTGACAACCAATTATAGACCTACTATGTTTTCCGACATGGTAGGTCAGCAACACATCATTGGTCCGAATGGTATTCTCACACGAATGTTACAAACAAATAACATTCAGTCATGTATCTTTTATGGACCACCCGGCACAGGCAAGACAACTGCAGCCATGATTCTGGCAAATCAATGTAATATGCCGTTTCAAACATTTAATGCAACATCCGCATCCCTTACAGATGTTCGTAAAGCGATTGATAAAGCACCAGAGCCATTTTTGTTATATATGGACGAAATCCAATATTTCAACAAAAAACAGCAACAGTCACTTTTGCCATACATTGAATCCGGTAAAATCATTCTAATTGCAGCAACCACTGACAATCCATATTACTGCTGTTACGATGCTCTGCTCTCACGATGTCATATTATCGAATTCAAACCAGTAAGCGTCGATGACATTGATACAGAACTGCATCACCTTGCCACATTAGAACAGCGTCAAATTACAGACGATGCCATTCGTACCATTGCAGAAAACGCAGCTGGTGATGTCAGACGAGCCATTCATCAACTCGAACTAAACTTCATGCAATATGATACATCGCATGAAATCACCAATGACGACGTAAAAACTATCATGCCAACCACACGTATGTCCGGCTTTGATACCGACGGTGATACACACTATGCTTTAATCTCAGGCTTACAAAAATCGATTCGTGGTTCCGACCCGAATGCTGCAATCTTCTATCTAGCTCGCCTGTTAGAAGGCGGTGATTTATTATCACCATGCAGACGATTGCTTGTCATTGCTCATGAAGATATCGGTCTTGCACAGCCGGATGCAGCTGCATACGTATATGCTTGTGTAGAAGCCGCAAAAGAACTGGGATTACCAGAAGCAAATAAACCCCTTACAAATGCTGTGTTATACTTAGCCATTTCACCAAAATGTTCTACCTGCGAAACGACCTATAATCGTGCCGTAGAAGACATCAAAAATGGCAAGGGTAAAGTAATACCAAACTATTTACGTCATGCCTGCAGTAAAGGTTATAAATACCCACATGACTATCCAAATCATTGGTGTCCACAGCAATATTTACCTGATGATTTAGTTGGACGTATTTACTACGAACCACAGCAGAATCAATTTGAACAGCAAGCCGCAAATTATTGGTCATATATTATGACTCAAGCAAATAAAAGTTAATACCAAAAGGATAACGACCATGAACACAATTAAAACACTTATGGACGCTCTCAAAACAGGGCGTCCTTTTACTAACGAGGAACGTAAAGAAACTTACAACCTCTTAAAACACATGAACGAATCGAATACAATCGAGATATCAACAAAAGACGGCACTATCAAAGCGTACAAAAACGATGTATCTGATTATCCAACAATCAATGTCACATGGCAGCCAAAAAATATAGATGCCGAAATTGACCTTGTTGCCGTAACAAGAGACTTATCTGATGCAGATTCCAAAGACTTAAAACTGTTCATGTGGGGTGATATGTCAAACGACGATATCACCGAATCAAAAACCATGAATACAGACGAAATCGCAAAGATTATCAAAGACAACATGTAAAGGAGATAAATTATGCAATTATCAGAAACAATAAAACTTTACATGACAAAAGAACAAAAAGCTCTTGTTATTGAGACTATGAACCAGTATATCAATACTGTTAATAGTCTTGTTTCTGTTGCCACAAATGGCACATCCATCAGTAAATATACAACGACTGATGTTAATGCCAACCTTCCATCTGCTCTGACAAATCAATGCATTCGTGATGCTAAATCAATTATTAATAAATACAATAAAGACTTCCGAAAAGTTTTTGCCAAGAATAAAAAACTTGCTAAACAGAAATCTAGCTTCACGATAAAAGAGCCTACAGTACCAATTCTTAAAAAACCATGTTGCTATGTCAATAATCAGAACTTCAAAATTAAGAATAATCACATTGAATTTCCTGTTTTGATTAACGGCAAGTCAAAACGTATATCTATCCGCACTTCTATAACGGATAATCAGAAACTGATGTTTGCAGATGCAAAACTTGGAACTATGCGTATTGTCTATAAAGGAAATAAGATAGTTGCTCAAATTGTATATGAAGTTGCAGAACCTGAATATATTAATAATGGCAATATTATGGGTATCGACCTTGGTATTAAGTGTCCTGCAGTATCGTATACATCTGATGGCAGTATTAAATTTTATGGCAATGGACGTAAAAATAAATATATGCGCAGACATTATAAATATCTTCGCAAAAAGCTTGGCAAAGCTAAAAAACCTGATGCCATAAAACGTATCAAAAATAAAGAACAGCGTATCATGAAAGATATTGACCATAAAATAAGCCATAACATTGTTAAAACAGCTGTTGCTCATAATGTTAAGATAATAAAATTAGAGCATTTGGCAAATATCCGCTCTACGACAAGAACAAGTCGTAAAAACAATCACAGTCTGCATACATGGTCATTCTATCGACTTGCCAAATACATAGAATACAAAGCCAAACTTGCAGGCATAAAAGTTGAGTACGTAAACCCTGCTTATACAAGTCAGACATGCCCTAAATGCGGTCATGTACATCATGCCAATGACAGAAACTATACTTGTAAATGTGGATTCCATATCCATCGAGATTTGCTTGGCGCAATAAACATCTGTAACTCAACTGAGTATGTTGGCGATAACAATATCAGACATACTGCCTAGAGAACTATATGTTCTGCTCTAGGATGGGTAATGGCATACCCATACCTTGCACTACAACCTACCAGAAATGGACTGGTTAGCCACTACATAGTAGCAGGTAGCAAGAATCCCCTGCATTTAGACATGGGGAGTGTCAAAGGTACGCGATATTTAAACGTCACAGGAATGTTACCATTTGAAAATGAAGTTGCGGATTATATAAAAGAGACAAATAATCATGTGATGTATCGTGTTACACCCTTATTTGTAAACGATGAATTAGTAGCTCGTGGAGTTTACATCGAAGCCTATTCCGTTGAAGACGATGGTTCAGGTATTTCTTACAACATATACTGCTTTAATATTCAGCCACACATTACGATTGATTATGCCACAGGAGACAGCTATGTAACAAAAGAACAATAATCAAAAAAAGAGGAACACCATATCATGCTTTTCCTAAATTACCATGACAAAAACAAATTTGTCACAAATATGAATCCAGATGATTTCAAAACAGGAATCATCAAAAGCTTTCGTATCAAAAATTGCTTTCACATTTATTACTTTGACAACCAAGGTACTTTTCGAAAATACATTATAAACGACGCAGACATATACAAGTATATTAAACCAATAAAACAAGAAATATCCCGTAAAAAATATAAAAATTATGACGAATACAAATATTACGCTTGCTATACTAAAGACCTAATGCGATTAAAATGGACAGATAACAAAACAGGTGAAAAATTATCATATAAAATCCATTTCAAACAAATATATCCAAATGGTAATCAAAAAAGTTATTATGTAATTAAGCCTGCTTTTCCACTACCATACAACTCAAATATAAATCAAACATTCTTAAGGTCAGCAATTGAACGATTAATTATAAATAAATCAACGTTACAAGATATGATTACTATTTATAATTACATTGTCAAAACATCACCTGACAACCGTTGTATAGCATCTATCGTTGATACAAAATATCCAACAAAAATACAACGATGCGAATCAAAAACAGATATATGTCTAAACTCAATATCCTCTGTAAATGATGATGTAAAAAGTTTTATTTACAAAATAGAAAGACCTATCATTGAACGACAGGTTGACAACATAAAAACAAATACATTTGACTTTATACGAATACGAGCAACAATTCCATCCAAAACAAAAATGCCAAATCGCAAAATGTTTATTAAACAAAACATGAAAGACATTATTGATGTTTACATGCACCACTTAGAAACGTACAAGTCATACAAAAAATACAACGTACCAACATCGTATTTAAAACTATCAAAAGCAATCATCACCAAAGCCGATGAACTCGAATTACTATTCGAACTCAAAGACTTTAACTAATATTGATAATTAATACACCAAATACAACGCACGGGTGTCAAATTGTATTTATCATTTGACACCCACAATCGAAAGGAGAAATCATTATGTCAGGTTATTGGTCAGCCATGGCGGGAACAGCACTCATACTGTCACCAGCTGAATATGACAACATGTTATTAAACTACTTAAAAACAGCATTCAAACCGGATGCCAACAAAAAAGATGCCAGCCACTACATGGATAGCTGCGAAGAACTATCAGATGAAGTACCAGTTATTAAAATATCTTGTCTGGATGTCATCAAACCACTCTATCCAACAATAGATGCATTTTTAGATAAATGGCAGAATGATGCATATAATTCAAACACTGATATATCCATTGCAAAAAATCTTGTGTATTTCAACAGGTATAATACAGATGAATACAGCGGTGGCGTCTTTTATCCGATTGATACATCAGCTAACGAAGAATTTAACGGTAAAAGAATGCCATATTTTGATGTAGCTGACGATTCAGAAATCATGTATACAAGATTTTCTACACTTTCTATCGACTTGTTAAAAGACAAACACTACACATCTACAAATGACATTGTAAATGAATTCAAAGATGCTATTGGAGCATACTTACCGGATAACTTTGATTGGGAGAAACACGTTGGTGTATTCAGTTGTGCAGTTTATGCATAATCTGTGAACGCACGGGCTACACCTGTGCGTTCTTTTTTAAAAAAGAGGTGACTTGTTATAATAACAGAAGAGGAAAAAATTAAAGCATTAAAAGCTGACATATATAAATTTAGCAATAGAGCTAATGAAGCATATTACTATTTAAAAAATCCTGACGAAGCGTTTAGAAAAAACTCAAATCTTGAAAAACTTGAACGCAAATATGAAGAAATATCAGAAAAACTAAAAGACTTAAAGTATGTAGCAAAAATTTATTATGCAGCACCATACATACGAAGACAATTTATAGATGATGATATTCCACTTAAAGATATACAAAAGGAAATTGATAAAACTGAAAGACATTTAGAACATCTTGAGATGAAAATAAATACAGCAGATTCTGACCATAACATTGAAAAAATAATGACAAAATATAAGTGGGAATACACCTATGCTATGCAAGAATTAAAATCCTGTCAAAAGAAACTTCAGGAAATAGAAAATAAGTCAGGAAAGTCTGATTAAACTTAAACTAAATTTTTTCAAAAACGAGGTGACTTTTTATGATAACGCAAAAATATACCATCCGCAGAAACCATGAAAATCATATGATATACTTCGATGCAAAAGAACTTGTTGATTTATGTCTACAACATGACATTTTACAAGGTGAAGCTGGAAAATGGATTGCCATTTATCATGAAGCATCACCAACACATCCTGAAGAATACCCGAAAGGTTGGTACAAAGATGATTATGAAATCACAGTACAAGCCGTTATGCGTGACGATAATGCGATAAACCTATTGTTACACGCATTGTCCGAAAAAGATATCTTATTTGTGCCATCTTTGGATACAAATTTGGTAAATTAAAATTCATTGGTAGAAAGGTAGGTAAGGAAAATGTATATTTTTACAATTACGTATAATTTTGATGGAAGTAGTGTTGTAAAGAAATGCGAGACAATGGAAGAAGCTGTTAAAACACTTCATGAGTATCTTAATGAGGAAGTAAAAACAATCAAGAACGAAAGTGAATATGACCCGTCAGTATTAGATTGGTCAGAGGATGATGTTACTCTTGTATATGCAGAAGGCTATACAAAAGAAACAGGAGATAGAAATTATGCACTAGAAGATTGCGCTTATTATAGAATTTTTGAAGTATAAGAAATTCGCATTTTCATTATTTTAGAAAGACAGGTACAAATATGACAGTAGATATTGTATGGGCAAAAGACAAGAGAGATATTAGAACTCATAATACACAGACAAAAACATTCAACTCCGAAGAACAGGCTATTGAATGGATTAGAAGAAACGCAAAAAATATTGTATCCATAAATCATCGTGGATTTTTTATGAGTGAACAGATTTCTCATTTTGACATTATGGATTGCTTGATGAATGGATATTAATTCACATTTCTTTAGAAGATTGGAGGAAAATATAAATGGAAAGAGCAATTATAAAATCGGAAGATGGAAAACAGTATTTCTTTTATGATGACCCAGAATGGGAAGTTGATTATAAGAAATCTGAAGTTGAAGGTGTATTAGATATTAACGAAGAAACAGGTTTTCATGCCTGTGAAAAATCTGGACTATATGAAAATATGAAAGGATATATTGATAAAATACAGAATGAAAATGAGTTACCAAATGGAAAATATATTGTAACTTATTTTAAGCTTTGTGATGATGCAAGTGGACTTGAACAGCTTGTTGATTATGGAATTACAAAGGAACAGATTATTGAGAATGTAAATGCACAGAAATATGTAGAAGGCGCTGATTACTTCTTAATGGAACAGCTAAAGACGATTTTTTAAGCACAGTAAACTAAGATTTCATTAAAATATATAGGCTTAACTCATGAAATCATTCATTACAAGGTCTAAAGACCATGGGTTTTCTGACTGATTTTTTATAAAAAATATCCAGAAGCAAAAGATAAAATGGATGCATATCCAAAAAAAATCTATTTAAAAGACATGATTGCAAATGGATATAGCCTACATTGATTTCTTAAAAAATGATTGTAAATGGAGGAAAATATCATGATACAAACAATAAAAATATCAAACTCAGAAATGAGTTTAATCAATGATTTACTCAACCTTACAGGAGATGAAATTTATCAGAAATATGGATATAAGAGAGACGAGACAATTACTCATACCGCAAAATTTCCAAACGGAATCGAAGCGGATATTAAGTTAGTAATTTGCGAAGACGACACTCCATATACAGAAGGTGTATTATTCCATAATGGATGTGAACTGACATGCACAGAACCAGATTGCACATATGACGGTGAATGGAACTTTGAATATGATGGAATTAAATACACTGTTCTCGTAGAAGTAGAAAATTAAAAAACCAAAATTTCTCAGCCCATTAATACCCATCGGTAATCCGATGGGTATTATCAAAAAAATTCGTGTCATCTTTAGACACAAACCTAACAAACAAAAATTCATTATCGAAAGGAGCATCAATATGAATCCATTATTAACAATTAACTTTGACGCACTCAAATCCTTTTATCATATCACCGATGAAACATTAAATAACAGCACTATCAATGAAATCATAAAAATGAACAATGATATGCTAAAGACCAAAGAGAAAGAACGATTTGAAACAACAGCGCAGGACACAGAATTCAAAAATGCTGTGATAAAATATTTCACACCATTTAAAATGTTATCAAAATACTGGACAACAGATGAAATCGTCACAGCATGTGCCAAACATGCATCACTTAATTCTATCCGAGAAACCACAAGCATTCCTGTCGAAAATTTAAGTAATCCACAACAGTTTGCAGATAACAATCATTATGAATACATCGGTATCGACTGGAGCAACATCAGACAGTTTACGAAAAAAGGTGAAGAATTGCTACATCCAAAACGTTGTAAATGTCATAATTTTTACAAATCATCAAAATATCAGTCTACCAAACATGGCAACATCATTCTTGAACTCTTATATGCCAAATATCCAGAACTTAAGGAATTCCAATTTGCAGCATATGGTGTTGAACCATATGAATGTTCATATGAAATCTATCCGCACACCGTAAACTGCTACACACCATTTGAAGCATTATTGGCTGGCGACATCACAGCAATCATCGAACGCAACGAAAATTATTGCAAGTCCTACAATTGCGGTGAATACACATTAGAAAAATGGAATGAACGTGTAAAATCACCAGAAATGCAACATTATTTTGATGTTATCAAATCAATCACAAAAGGAGAATGAAATTTATGGAAAATCCACAGATGAAACGAATGCAGGAACTTGTACAAGTTTTAAATCATGCATCCAAAGTCTATTATTCAGATAAAGACGAAATTATGTCGAATTATGAATACGACCAGTTATATGATGAACTAACTGCATTGGAACAAAATACAGGTATTGTATTGCCAAATTCGCCAACAACAACTGCAGGTGCTGATGTAAACAAAGATGCAACAACCATTACACATGAATATCCGGCATTATCTCTTGAAAAAACAAAAGATATTTCTCTCTTTCCAAAACTCTTTAATACCCGTGATAAAAAAGCAGTCACCATGTGGAAAGAAGATGGTTGTACAATTGTAGCCACATATGATGAAGGAACACTCACTACATTGGCTACGCGCGGAAATGGTAGAGTCGGAGAAGACATTACACACAATGCAAAATATATCCACGGATTACCAAAAACAGTACCATTTAAAACACATTTTGTGGTACGTGGCGAAGCATTGATGAGTTATGCTGAATACGAAAGAATTAATGCGTCATTAGATGATGACGATGAATTATACAAAAATCCACGAAATCTTGCATCCAGCACCATTCGGTTAGCACCAGAAAAGGAAATGGAACATCGTGAAATCTGGTTCCATGCATTCAAATTAGTCCACACAGAAGAAGAACTGGACGAAATTACATTCGAAAATCAGATGCTATTTCTGGAAAAAGCAGGATTTACAACCACAAAACATGTATTATGTGATGTCAAAGACTTACTAACAGTCATAAATAACTTTTCTAATGACACAGTCAATTATGAATTTCCAGTTGACGGACTTGTTGTTGCAGCCAACGATGTTGTCTATGCAGAATCTTTACCGATAACAGGACATAATCCACATAGACTGGTCGGTTACGCTTTAAAATGGCAAGATACAACCATAGAGACAACGCTCCGTGAAATTGAATGGTCACCAAGCCGTACAGGTCGTATCAACCCTATTGCTGTCTTTGACCCTGTAGAACTGGAAGGTACAACAGTAACCAAAGCAAGCATTCACAACGTATCCATCCTCAAAAAATTGCATCTACACATTGGCGATAAAATATCTGTATACAAAGCAAATAAAATCATACCACAGATAGCTGAAAATCTTTCGGAATTTAAGCCAATAACCTACGAAGATGCACATCCTATAAAGTGTCCATGTTGTAATACAACAACAAGCTCACTTATCACAACAAACAATGATGTTGATGTAGAAATAGCCATCTGTCCAAATCCTGATTGTCCGGCAAAACACATTGGAAAATTTACACACTTCATTGAACGTGACTGTATGAATATCAATGGCTTATCAAAAGCAACGATGACGACGTTCATCAAACAAGGCTGGATAACATCATTTGCAGATATCTACCATCTTGACCGTTACAAAGACGTTATCATATCGACACCGGGCTTCGGTCAGAAATCATACACAAATATGATTTCAGCCGTAAATAAAAGCCGTAAAACATCATTCATTCCATTCATCCATGCACTGGGTATTCCAAGCATTGGAAAAGGTCAGGCTGAATTGTTTGCAAAAACATATAATTATGATGTATCTCAATTTTTGAAAGCTGTCCATGACCATGATGATTTCACACACATCAACGGTATTGGTCCAATCTTAAACAACCAGTTACATTCATGGGGCGATAAATACTTAGTTTACATGGATGATGACACAGCCACAACAGAAATCAAAGATTTGTTAAATGAACTTACGTTCATAAAACCTGAGATATCAACAAAATCTCAGAAATTCAAAGGTCTCACATTTGTAATTACAGGTGATGTACATCATTTCAAAAACAGAAATGAACTCAAAGCAAAAATTGTTGAACTAGGAGGTAAAGTAACAGGTTCTGTTTCAAAGAACACCAGTTATCTGGTCAACAACGACGTTACATCATCTTCTAATAAAAACAAAACAGCAAAACAGCTTGGTATTCCAATCATTTCTGAAGATGATATCATAAACATGATAAACAATGATTAAGAGAGGGGGAGGAAGCGTATGATTAATGCAGACGAAACAGGCAGATACAAGAAGCGTACAGATTCAAATGTATCAAAAATTAAGAATAAATCAAAGCACAAACACCAGTATGCAGACGTGCTTATATCAGTAGGACCATCAAATTCACTGTACACTGGCGAAATATGCACCATATGCGGAAAAATAAAAAACCTTAGACTCGCCACAGGCAAAATTGAAATTAATGGAAAAATAGGCTGCCGGATGCTTACGAATGAAGAAACCAAAGAAAAATACAAAGAACTAAAAGAATATCATATTGATAATCTCTTTCAGAAATATGTGAAATTGGAAGAAAATGATGGAACAGTTGATTAGTGCAGCAACAATACCTTACCGGGCAACAATAATACTTTTTATTTTAGGCGGAGCCTTTTGGGGTATAAACGCAAAAATGCAAAAGCTAAATCCATAAGAAAGGAAAAAAATATCATGATACAATTAAACACTGACGATTTTTCAGACGAATACAAAGATATAGCACCGAAAGAAGCAGCTATATACTTATCCGCTTGTTTCTCTGATGAAGAATTACAAGTTATCAAAGATAACTGGAATAAAGAAGGCGGATACAAAGTAACACCATGGTGGAAATACCTTTTACAGCATTTGACAGTCACATATGAACCATAATACTAGGTTCATAAATGTTGATTATTATTCAAAAACGTAGTATAATATACTTAATGGTATTATTTACCATTAAGTATATTAAAACTGAAAGGAAAATTGCTATGAAAACATTAATTGTTGGACGAACAGCCCATGGTAAAGACTATTTACGAAAAATCTTAGAAGATTCATTCGGATGGAAATTCGTAAAATCAAGAACAACAAGACCACCAAGATACGAAGGTGAAAACACCCACATTTTCATCACCAATGAAGAAGATGATAACACACCTGAATCTGAAATCATTGCAAAAACACAAATCGGAGATATCCGTTACTTTGCAACGAAAGAAGATTTAGACAATGCAGACGGCTACATCATTGACCCAAATGGTATCGATTATCTGTGTGAGAAATACAAAGATGAATGGTTTCAGGTCATTTATATCGACGCTGACAAAGATATCGTCGATGAAAAAGCAAAAGAGCGAGCAAAATTATCATCTGACCCAGAGAAAGAAATGGCAGTTTACGCAAAGCGTTGTGAAGATGAAGACGAACAGTTTACACAGTTCGAAGCTATGATTGAAAACAAGTCATTTTCAAAATCAAACGCTCAGGGTATTATCTCTATCAAAAACAACTTTGATGAAAAAGAGATGTTCGAAATCGCACGTGGCATCGAAATGCGTCGTCGTTTCAACCAGAACATCAGACCAATCATTAACGTCTTAATCGACAACGGCAATCTCAGCGGAGATAAAGACAACGATACCATCAGCCTGTATCGTAAAGACACAGACGAACAAATCCTTGTAAAAACAGACCATTTAATTCAGGCATTAATGGACGAACCAAAAAACAGTCTGTTTTCCGAACTCATGGAAGGATATCTGTTCCGTGAACCGGACAAATAATTAAAATAACACCATGTTATAAACATAGTGTTATCTTCTACATACCAATACAGCATCGGGTGTGAGTGTGAAACATCACCCGATGCAAAGGTATATCTATTTTAAAAACATAAGAAAGGGCATTTGTATGAAATATACAACAAATATCATAATTAACGATGAGGACAAGATATGTATTCCACGTATTCCATACGAAAAGCCACATATTAACATATGTTGCGATAAACGAATACACAATAGTCAATACATCAAACACATCTTAGAATCAGCCAAATATCTCAATCCAACAGTAGAAATAGCATTATACTGTCATATGATGCCGGATTTACACCTCATATTACCTCACGTAAATGAACTTCATATTACGCTTGACTCTAACCAAGACTTTAACGATTTCTTAGATTTCGACAATCATTTAAGTATAAATGATACGAATAACAAAAAATTACATCTGTATGTTACGGATAACATTTCCATAGATAACTGTAAACCAAATGATTTACCGACAATCTGGACCGTACACACATACAAAACAAGTTTGAGTAAAACAAAACCTGCAGTTATTGCTACAGCATAAATCAATACCATAAATAAATAAATTATGATATAATAGTAATATACAGATAAGACCTGTAAATAAAATGAAAGGACACTATTTTTATGAACCGAAACAAGGCTTTATATGACGACTATCGAACGTCAGACATTTACATCATGAAGCGTTCAGGTGAACGTGTTCCATTCGATAAAACAAAAATCATTGTTGCAATCAGTAAAGCAAACGCTGAAGTTGGTATCAAATCACAACAGGTATCAGATGATACCATTAAAATGATTGCAAACCACATTGAACAGGCAGCCATTGATACAAACAGAGACTACTCCGTAGAAGAGATTCAGGATATGGTCGAAGACGAACTCATGGACACAGGTAAACATATGGTTGCAAGACGATACATTACTTATCGTTACAGACATAATCAGAAACGTGACAATAACGGTCTGGATAAACGTATTTTAGCAATCTTACAGAACAAAAGTGATGATGCCAAGGAAGAAAACAGCAATAAAAACACAACCATCATATCTGTACAAAGAGATTACATGGCTGGTGAATGGTCAAGATATTATACAGAAGAATATCTTCTTCCAAAAGAAATCACAGAAGCACACAAGCTTGGTATCATTCATTTCCATGACTCTGACTATGCAGCTATGTCACTTCATAACTGTTGCTTAATCAATCTGGACGATATGTTACAAAACGGTACACAAATATCAGGAACAGCCATTGATAGACCAAAATCATTCCTTACAACGTGTACAGTAGCATCACAAGTTATCGCTCAGGTTGCATCTATGCAGTATGGTGGACAGACAATTTCACTTGCACATATTGCGCCATTTGTTGATGTCAGCCGTCGTAAAATCAGAAAGAGATATCGTGATGAATGGACTGCTATTGGTATTCCATTTACAGAAGAAAAGCTGGAAGCTTTTGTTGCAAAAGAACTGTTAAAAGAAGTAGAAGCTGGTTGTCAGACCATCCAGTATCAGCTGATTACATTACAGACAACAAATGGACAGGCTCCATTCGTATCTATCTTTATGTATTTGAATGAAGTACCAGAAGGACAGACTCGTGACGACCTTGCCCTCATTATCGAAACTATGCTGAAACAGCGTATTAAGGGTATCAAAGACAAAACAGGTCATTATATCACACCTGCATTTCCAAAACTGCTGTATGTTTTACAGGAAGATAACATTACAGAAGACGGTAAATACTGGTACTTAACACATCTTGCCGCACAGTGTACAGCAAAACGTATGGTTCCAGATTATATCTCTGAGAAAATCATGCTTGAATTAAAAGGTGATGTATATCCGTGCATGGGATGCGTAGACGGTAAAGAAGTTATCACATACAAATACAATAACAACGTATACACTGAATCATTTGAAAGAATGTGGGACAGATTATCAAAATACTTTGAAATTGGCAAACAGCCAAATCTCACCGATTTCGTTATGAGAACTCCCGGTGTAAAAATTTATGACCAGAAAGAAGGGTTTGTAGATAATTATGGAATTATCAAAAACCACAATTCCGAATGGTTACGAATCACATTCTCAAACGGTCGTACAATCATGTGTACACCTGACCATCCATTTGAAACAAAGGATGGACGTGTTGTATTTGCAAATGACTTGACCAAAGACGATTTAATTGAAATCGACAAAACAAGTTCATTTGAAACACCATCTACTTACACCATGAAGGAAAACAGAGCTTGGTTATACGGTTTTGCGTTATGTGATTCCACATATTACGATAACTTCACAGCATCCATTGCAGCTACAAACGAAACCGAAATTGAAAACAACTTTTCAAATATCATGAACGATGAATATGGATTGTCTGTAAATTCTATTCCAAGAGTTCGTGGGAAGAAAGGTAATTACAAAGACCTCAGAGTTGTTTCTAATAATGACGATGAATACATCAAACTTCGTATCGAACTTATTAAGTCATTTGAAGGAAAAGCAAAAGCAAATCGTCACATTCCAAATGAAGTATTCTCATGGACAACAGACGCAAAACTTGCTTTCATCGCAGGAATGATTGATGCTGATGGCTACTTAAACACAACGGCAAAGAAAGCTATTGCACAGATTGGTTCAACCAACAAAGAATTGGCTATCCAGCAGGCTTTATTAGCACAGACTTGTGGTATGTTTGCAAAAATCTATCACAATCATTACAGAACCAACTGCAAAGACAAAATCAGATATCGTGTAGAATTTACACCAACTGCTGAACTTATCTCATATATTAAATGTAATAAGAAAACTGATTTGAATGATTCTATTTTAGAAAATACAAATCACAGTATTGTAGATACTGACACATGCTATATTACAAGCGTAGAACATATTCATGAAGATAGCTTCAGCTATGATGTTACAACATCAAGTGAACATTTTACAGTATCCGGTATTTACAGTCATAACTGTCGTTCCTTCCTTACACCTGACAGATTCACAGACAAAGGTCTTGGAAACATCGCAAATGCTGGCAACTGGGATGAACACAAACATAAATACTATGGTCGTTTTAACATAGGCGTTGTAACAATCAACCTTGTTGACGTTGCATGTTCATCTGCAAAAGATGAAACTGAATTCTGGAAACTCTTAGACGAAAGACTGGAACTTTGTCACAAAGCCCTTCGTATAAGATATGAACATTTACTTGGTACACCGTCTGACGTTGCACCAATTCAGTGGCAGGACGGAGCATTAGCAAGACTGGCTCCGGGCGAAACCATCGATAAATTATTACAGAACGGTTATGCAACTATCAGTCTTGGCTATGCAGGACTCGCTGAATGTACAGAATACATGAAAGGTTGCTGGCATACACACAAGGACGGACATGACTTTGCTATTGCTGTCATGAAACGTTTGAATGAAAAATGCGAAGAATGGAAAAATGCAGAAAACATCGACTACTCTGTATATGGCACACCACTTGAATCAACCACATATAAGTTTGCCAAATGCTTACAGCGTCGTTTCGGTGTTATTCCGAACGTTACTGACCACAACTACATCACGAACTCTTATCATGTAAATGTTCGTGAAGATATCGACGCCTTTACAAAACTGACTATGGAATCTGAATTCCAGAAGTTATCACCGGGTGGTGCTATCAGCTACGTAGAAGTACCGAATATGCAGGACAATTTGGAAGCACTTGAAGCAATCATCAAACATATCTACAATACAATCATGTATGCAGAAATTAACACAAAAAGTGATTTGTGTATGAAGTGCGGATATGACGGTGAAATTCAGATTGTAAACATCGACGGTAAACTTGGTTGGGAGTGTCCAAAGTGTCACAATCATGACCAGTCAACCATGCATGTTGCCCGCCGTACCTGCGGGTATATTGGCACACAGTACTGGAATCAGGGTAGAACACAGGAAATCAAAGACAGAGTCATGCACGTATCTGTCGAAAAAACAAATGATGACACATCAGATACCGAAAAATAATTAGGATTCCAGAGAGGGTAGTCAATACTACCCTCTCATCATTGAAAGGGGATAACATAATATCATGCATTACGGAAAAATCATTTATTGCGATGTTGCCAATGGCATTGGTTGCCGAACCAGCCTGTTTGTTTCAGGCTGCAGACATCACTGTAAAAACTGCTTTAATCAAATAACATGGAACTTTGATTACGGCGACCCATATACCAAAGACACAAAAGAACATATCATCAAATCCATCGATATGCCACATATTCAAGGATTAACCATCTTAGGTGGTGAACCACTCGAACCGGAAAACCAAACAGCAGTCCTAGACTTATGCAAAACAATCAAAGAACGTTTACCAGAAAAAACAATATGGATATACTCAGGATATACATTTGAACAAATTACAGGAACTGATAATACATTTAAACATATTACAACACCAGAATCTATTGCAAATTGCAAAGAAATCTTAAACAATATTGATATATTAGTTGATGGTCCATTTGTTCAAGACTTATACGATATTACACTAAAATATCGTGGCAGCTCTAACCAACGCATCATTGATGTAAAAAAGACATTAACAGAACATTCTGTTTGCCTTTATTTAAAATAATCACTATTCAGAAAGGAAACTATAAAATCTAATGTTAAACACAGAAAAACAGACCATTGTTTTTGCCACACACAATGAAAACAAAGTAAAAGAAATCCATGACATCATGAAAGATATACCAATTTACGACAAGATTGACATCATATCTTTACACGATGCTGGTATTTATGATGACATTGAAGAAACTGGCGAAACATATGAACAGAATGCAATCATCAAAGCAAAATTCGCTACTAAAAAGACAGGATTACCAGCCTTTGCCGATGACTCAGGCTTAGAAATTCGTGCATTAAACAACAAACCCGGAATTTATTCCGCAAGATATTTAGGTGAAGATACACCATATGATGTAAAAATGAAACACATCTTAGCTGATTTGAAAGACAAAGACCGTTTTGCCTGCTACAAATGTGCAATTGCATTTGTAACTCCAATAGGAAACGTCACAACATCTATGGGTATTCTTAACGGCAATATTGCTTTTGAACGTTCTAACGGACCTTATGGTTTTGCTTATGATAAAATATTCTATATACCTGATTATCAGAAAACATTTGCAGACCTTCCGCCGGAAATCAAAAACAAAATAAGCCATAGAGCTATGGCTTTACGCAATTTGTTTAATCATTATGTGACAATTTAACAACAAAAATACCACCCATATTCGGGCAATGTCATTAAGTTAAGCATATAAAATGCAAAATCTTATCCGACATTGTGCTTAATAGGGAATATCCCATTAAGTTAAGAACGGTGCTTTTATCCTTCGCAACTGTCCCGAATACGGACTTGCAGATGGATATTGTATTATTGGATGATAGAAATTAAAGGAGAATTGTAATGAGTAAATTTATTGATATTAACACATTTGAAATTAAAGATAATTACTTTGAAGTAGATGACAATATTGCAGAAGCTATCTCTCTTCTGAATAAGAAAGGTTACAAAACTCGTAACTGTTGTGAAGGGCATTTGTTTCTTGAAGAGTTCGCTGTGGGCGGTGATGAAACTGTTGATGATGAATGGGAAACAAACTGTGAAGTCGAGGAAGGTTATGTAGAGTTTGATAGTTCTATTACTATCACTTCCGTTCCTAATGGGTGGACTTTGTGTGATAAAAGCGATATTGAAGACACACAGACAATTTACTTTGAATACCCTGTAATAAAGAGTCTAAAGGATATTAAAGTAAAAGATTCAGAAAATGTAAAAAATCAGTTTGCTCAGGAACGTACAAGTGGAATGAACTCGTTGCTTAAATGGGTAAACGAACTTCCAAAGCTCAATTAAAGGAAAGGATAAATGAATTTTTGCAGATTCAATAAATATCTTGACCATATGTATTATGTAACAAGCAAAGAGAAGATTCATCACAAGGAGGAAATCAAGATGAACGAAGAATTAAGACAGTTGGTAGAAGCTAACACAAACGAAATCAATGCTCTCAAGGAACAGTACAAAGGAATTAGTCCATTGCTTCACGAGCTGAATTATGAAATCTTTGAGATTATTGATGAACTGGATGTAGAAAATAACAAAGAGTTGTTTGAACATCTGATTAAAGTATCAAGAATGGCTGATATTCTTGAAGAAAGACTTCGTGGTAAGAATGGCGAAATGATTGAAAGAGATACTATAGAATATCTTTTTAGTAAATTAGAGTCTAATATCTCAAATGGAACATTTTCTGCTATCTTCTGTAAGGATGACAACAA
>ENA-ORTV01000819-ORTV01000819.1-human-gut-metagenome-genome-assembly--contig:-NODE-819-length-36920-cov-5.216655_pt1 | contig 36920 bp, 26 predicted proteins | sample MGYA00241915_ERZ509194 | MGnify/ENA primary metagenome ERZ509194 (study PRJEB26280, sample SAMEA2338810) | human gut metagenome | biome: human gut; feature: human-associated habitat; material: faeces... | reverse complement strand
GATAGAGTGTCTGACTACGAATCAGAAGGTCGGGAGTTCGAGTCTCTTCCGGCGCACCATGCACCGCACCGGGGCAGAGATGCCTCGGTGCATTTTTTGTTTGTATCGCTTTTTTCAAAGCGCACAAACGGCGGCAACCATCATTGCGAGGGCGGTCACCGCCGTTAATCCGATTTGAAAATCAGAAAAAAGCGTATCTCTATAGTGTTCCTGGCAGCGGGTGTTCTCCCGCTTTCCCCCGACCCAGCATCCCGGCTGGAGGTTTCTGCCTGTGGGGGCCTGTGGCGCAGCGGGGCTTGTTGCAGCCCAACGGCTTGTGCAGCCGACTGCGGTACAGAAAAAAACAGGAACAACATATTCGATTTTCAAGGTACAACGATAAAAACCCCCAACCATTTCACAACGGTGGGGGTCTGTTGTACCTTGACAAAGGCCAAACTGTATTGTAAACTGTTTAGGCGATAAACCAAACGGAAATTGGTTTATAACCATACAGATATGCAACACAGATTGTATTGCTTAGTACCACGTTACCCCACAACGCTGCTTCTGTTTTAGCCTTGTGGTTACTGGTTGCCAGATTTGAAAGGTGGCTTCCAGGGTGGAGTTCTTATCGGGACTATTATAAGCAGATTCGAAAGGGAAGTCAAGCGACGAAAGCCGCTTGGCTTTCTTTTTTTCTGCCTTAATAGGTCAGAAGTCGTAGTGTGTCCAAAGGCTGATGACTTTAACCGTCTTGGCCTCCTCCACAACTTCGTAGACAAGCCGGTGCTGGATATTGATTCTCCGCGAATAGGCTCCTTTCAGATTGCCCACAAGTTTTTCATAAGGTGGGGGCGTCTGATAAGGGTTTTCCCGCAGCAAATCAACTAAGGCTTTCGCTTTTTTGTCCAGCTTGGCGGCTTTGAGCTTGGGGATGTCGGCGGCTGCCTTTTTGGTGTAGACGATGGTGTACATTACCAGGCCACCTCAGCTTCCGGCAAGCACTGGTCGAGCGGGGTGTTAAGCCCTTCGATGATCTCGTCCCGTACCTGAGGGTTAGAGGAGAGATAGAGTGTTTCCATCAATCCGTTATAATCTTCTTCGCTCAGGATGACTGCATTGCCTTCCTTGGTGCTGACGTTCACTGGTTCGTTATACTTGATCGTCTGTTCCAGGATGCCGAAGATGTTTTTGCGAAAGTTTGTAATGTTGGTGTTCAGCATGTTGCTCCCTCCTTACATGTACATTATACCGTACATGACGGAAGATGTCAAGAGGCAATGTACATTTTTGCGTGCGTTTTTTTGTGGGGTCAAGTATGAATTTCGCCAATCTTTGATTTGCAAACAAAAAGCACAAAAACCATGTTAAATCGAAAAAAATCAGTTGTGCCTATTAGGCACAAAGCGTCTTGCAGCGCCAGCCCGGGCTGCATCATTGGTCGCCGTCTGCTTCCTTTTCCGCCAGGAACGCAGCGCGCACCTCTTGCAGCTTTTTGACCCCCAGCGCCCAATAGGGGCGGATTTCTTTGCCGGTCATACCGGCTTCGCGGCACAGGCGCATTTCACGCAAGACACGGGGGCCGCACTTGTGCAGCTTGATGAGCTTCAGGCCGTAGGTGTCCGGCATAATGCCGTTGGCAATGCCGATCAGCAGTTCCCGCAGCTGTTCTTTGTCGATGCCATGAATAGGGTCCTCGTAGTACATGGGCGGCAGCAAGCCCTGTTCTTTAGCCCAATCCCGCAGCTGATGAACGCGGCGCTTCTTGATGATGTGCAGCGGCAAGGTCGGGTCATCGTAGCTGCTCTCATCAAAGCCCATGCGCATCCCCAGGCGCAGCTCGGTGAGCTTGGGCAGGCCCTCGTCGGTGTTGTACCCCTTGGCCAGATACGGCTCGATGTCCAGATCGTCCTCGATCCAGGCCGCTTTTTCCGCCTCCCAGGCCAGGTCTATCGGCCTGCCGCCCAGCATGGCCCGCTTTTCGGCTTTGGCCTTTTTTGCCAGGTAGATGATGCCGCCCTGGTGTGCGGCGCGGCGGGCTTTTTTGTTTGCAGTCTGCGCAATCTGCCGCCCGGAGTAGCCGATCATTTTCAAGCCTTCCGGCGGCGTTTCGGTCTCTGCAACACGCACCACCACCCGCAGCATCTTTTTGCGACACCCCGGGACGGGCACCCGTACCCAGCTGCCAGGCTTCAGCCCGGCGCTGCCTTTGTAGTCCTCCGGCACGCCGAACCCGTATTCTTTGCCATCCGGCTTGAATTTGATGAACACCATCTTCATGCAAAAGTCACTCCCTGTTGCTTAAATTATACCTGCTATCTCCGTTGGTGACAACGACTGTAAAGACAGTACAAAGAAAAAAATAATCGGGCGCAGCGATCAGGCAGGCCGTGGGCACGAAAAGCGGAGCACACGCGGAACCCTTCAGCCTGGATAAACGGGACTTTGCCGTGTACGCCTACCTCTGCCGCTGGCTCAGGCAGTTCCGAAAGGCGCACTTCTCCCCCTATTGCTAATTTGGAGAGGGAGAAATATCTTTCTTTTGTACTGTAAGTGTGATTAGTCTTATTACTGTTCCGCAAATTTTGACATACCCTTTTCAGAAAAACGAGTAAGACCTCTTGACAAGCACCGATCTCGTGTAGTATTTTGGAATTGGAAATGAGACTTGCTATGCTTGCCAGCAGCATCTCGATTTTTTGCCGCCGTGTTCCAGCACGGCGGTTTTCTTTTTGTGCGCCAGGATTGGCCCCTGGGAGCGCCTGTGCGACCGTTTCGACGAGTATGTACAGGTTGTGCTTCCCGGCACGGAAAGCGGCTTTGAGGAGCCGCCCAGCGGCCACCAGGGATTTGACAGCCGTTTGCACTGTGCCGATGGCCATGTGCAGCACGGTGGCCATATGCGAAAACGAGGGAAACGCCTTGCGCTGCCCGTTGGAGCAGCGGCAGAGGTAGGCGTACACGGCAAAGTCCCGTTTATCCAGGCTGAATGCTTCTACCGGCAGCTTGCCCCATGCGCCGGACAGCTGCAGGAGCTTGTACTGATTGGAGATCCTGCGGCCATCCCGATCTTGCCGGGCAGACACTACCAGCAGGCCCTTTTGTTCCAGACCGGCCACGGCGGAGCGGATTGTGTTCTCGCTCAAACCGCACCGTTGTTGTATGGTGGCGTTACGGACGGTCGCTGTGCCCAGGCAGTTCTGGCAGTACGATAAAAACAAAAATACCATCAATTCCTTGGGTTTTAGCCCATAATTAAATAAGCTGTTATAAATTTTTACAAACATGGTGTTCTTCCTTCCAAAAAAGCAGCCCCAGGCAAGCCGTTTGCCTGGGGCATTGTTGTTATTTACGGATTAAATTTTCCGGGGTACAGTGCTGCCGCTTCGCGCCGGGAAGCTCCCAGCTTGCGGCGCGGCTCTCTGGTTGCTGCCGGGGGCGTGTGAGGGCGCGTCGAGGCACTTCCTAGAGCCTGTCGCAGAGATTCCGTGCTGAGCAGTTTGATTTCCAGGTAGTCGTTCTCGCTGATGGTGTCCTGTTCCTGGGGAGCCAAAGACAAGTATTTCCAGTAACCCTCGAGATGGGTTTTCATGGGGGCATACCCGGCTTTTTCGACAATCCAAGTGTCACGCTGGATGCGCACCATCTGAGCAGGGGACATCAGGGGACGGCCCATCAGCTGATGGCTGCTGGTGGTCTTGCCGTCAGAGCGAGAGGAGGAGCCGGTCAGAATGGTCTCATCGCCCAGCATTTTGGATATGCTGGTAGCGGTATCCTGGGCCGATGGCGATACAAATGTGTTGAGCAAAATCTGGCAGTTGTCTTTGATGATCTCGGTGACGTTTTTATCGTATTTGAGCAAAAACTGGCTGTAGCTTTGCACCGCGACAAGGATTCGCCCGCCTCGGCTGCGGATAGCGGAGAACAAGCTGGTGACACCGGGAATTGCCGGGAAGTTGCCGAACTCGTCCAAAAAATAGTAGAAGGGACGAGGGCAATGCCCGCCCTGGCGCTCGGCCAGAGCAATCAGATCGTCGGTCAGGAAACGGACGAACAGCGATGCCAGGAAGTGCCTGGTTTCGTTTTCATCGGGCGCGATCAGGAAGATCGCTGTGGGCCGTTCGATGAATTGTTCGGCATCCAGATCGTTGTCGTGTGTGCAGATCAGCTGCTCCAGTTCCGCATCGACGAATTTCAGCAGCTTGGACAGCGCCGAAGATATAATATTGAGGGTGGTTCGGATATCCGCGCTTGTGGTAGTGCTGATATATCCTTTGATTCGCCGGTCAGTAACCCCCTCCAGCATGGCAGCCAGGCGGCTTTTCTGGACGGTGTTCCCTTTCTCCGGGTTATCTGCCCCTGCCAGTTCGACAATCAGATTAAAAACACTGACGATGTGGCGCTCACCGTCCTGGCCATACTGAGACACCAGCAGGACCAGGCCGGTTATCAGGCCACGGGCAGTCTCGTTAAAATACTCGCTACTGTCACCATTGTTCGCAGAGCCGGTATTACCGATGATCGCGCTGGCTATGACTTTGGCGTAGCGTTCTGCCGTGGCATAATGCACGGCCCGCTGCTTGGCGTCTTGCTCCTTGCGCCAGGCGTCGATTTCGATGTTGACGCGGTACAAAAGATTAAAATGGCAGGAGCAAAACACGTTTCGCAGATCGAGCTTCAGCACGCGGTAGCCGCACTTTTTCAGTTCGGCGCTGGTAATCGTATACAGGTCATCCTTGACAGATACCAGAACCATGCTGGCCCCCTGGCCGATTCCCTGGGCGTCTTTCGTGTGCAGATTTACCCGGGCGTTGTAGGTGATCGTGGGGATATACAGGCTGGTGGACTTACCGGCACCGGGCGGGGCGACCATCAATACAGATTGATCGCTTGTATCGACCAGCCAGGTGCTTTTGGATGCGCCCACGAGCATGGCCGGTTGTGCCTCATGTCCTTGCTGCACTTCTTGGTAAACCCGCTTGACTTCCTCCGGCTCCATGAAGTGAGCGTCGCCGTGCTGGCCGTGTCCGGCCTTTACGTCCCGGACATCCAGAGGCTGACGGTTAAGTAGCTCTATGATTGCCATGGCCAGCATGGCCAGCAGCAGCTTGGCGAGAATTAGTCGGCCATCCATAGGCACCTTCAGGAACATTTGGAACCCCGTCAACAGCGCATAACCAAGGACTAACACCAACAACGGGCGAAACAGTTTTTTCAAAAAATCACCTGCCTTACATCATTTCCATAAAGGCTTCGCTTTGCGGGGTCAGTTCCTCCGGCTCAATCTGTTGAGCCTGGTACTGTTCGCTGGTTTGCTCCAGTTCGGCATAGCGCACGCAGTATTCCATCGCGTTATGGAGCCGCGCTACGCTGTCCCGCATACTAAAGTCACCCACATTTCTGGCATCTTCCAAGGCGGCGGTGATTCTTCCGGCCAGCTGGTCATTGATCTGCACGCCGCAGCGCACCTGCAGAAGCGCAGTCAGGGCGACGCTTTCCAGTTCGGCCACCGGCTTGTCAGATGTACTTGTCCGGGTAATCACAGCCTCGGAATAGCCTTCCAGGAGACTTTTCAGCTGTTCTGTATCGTTCTCTCCTTCTCGGACGTGTATAGTGTTTTTGCCAGCATCAAAGAATCCGGGACCATGGCGAATATCTTTCATAATAGAGATCTCGGCCAAGTGTGCAGCTTCTTCCACACGGTGAATTAGGTCGCCGTGCTGGGCAGCTGACCACTGTAGCGGGGCCTTGTCCAAGTATTCGCCTTGGGATAGATCGTATTGCTCCAATGCGTAGACACGTTCGATTCCGTCGGTGCGCAGTACAGAAATAAATTTATCTTCTTCTCCAGGTTTGACTTTGGGGGAGCCGATAGCTTCCGGGCTGGGGCAGTAGGTGGCTTTTGGATTCTGAGCAAACACCGCCACACTGTTTTCCACACCCATACCAACGCACTGACCGCGGAAATTCAAGTATTCCAGATACTTCTGCGGATCGGCAGCCATAGCGGCATAAGTTTGATCAATTTTAGCTTGAAGTTCTTGTATTTCGGGATGCACGTCTGTTTTTCCTCCTTCTTGGTTAAGGATGGTGTTCAGTTCGTTCAACCTGGCCAGCTTGGTCTGAAACTCTTTCTCATACGCAAAAGGTTGGTTTACAGCTTCTTTTGCATCCTCCAGGTTTTTGTTCAGCGTCGTCAACAGTTCCTGATCCTGAGCCTGTGTGTCAGATAACTTTTCCAAAAGGTGCCGGAACGAGGAAAAGTTTTCTTTTGGGTTAAACTCGAAGCTGTATTTTTGTGTACCCTGTAGATATCCCAAAAAGCTGGTGGCTTTGGCATCATAATAGGCATGGATTTGGAATCCTCTATACTCACCTATTATGACATCGCCAGCCGTAGCGCTTTGGAGCGCATCGCGCAAAGCAGCGTCGGCTGCTTTGCGTTCGGTGTAGGAAGTACCCATTACAGTAGCAGAGAAATTTTCGCTGCCGTCTGAATTGAAACGACTATTGGCTTTGTAAAGGTCAATATCTTTGGAAATTGCATCCAAAGATTCTTCGACTTTTCGGATGGAGGCAGGATATCCAATAGCGATCTTATCCTGCAGCTCAAATATCTGCGACATATGGGACGAGCGCAGTGTACTCAGTCGCGCCACTTCATTGTCCAGTTCCATCTTTTCTTTTATGAGAGGATTGCCGGCGCACAGAGCCTTAATTTCTGCGTAGGACAGTGCGATTTCGTCCAAATCTTGGCAAGAACGGGCGGGCGACTTGGATGTCATAACCTGACTTATGAATTTCTGCTTTTGCTCAATGAGCTGCCAGGAGTAGGCGTCAAAACTCCCCTCTGTAGCATACCGATAGATCTGTACCGTGGGGTTTTCGTTGCCCTGGCGCAGAATCCGCCCTTCGCGCTGCTCAATATCCGAGGGACGCCAGGGAACATCCAGGTGATGCAGTGCAATCAATTTTGTCTGCACATTGGTTCCGGCACCCATTTTTTTGGTACTGCCCATCAGGATGCGTACTTTCCCAGCACGCATCTTTGCAAATAGAGTGGCCTTCTTGGCGTCGGTATTGGCATCGTGGATGTACGCAATCTGTTCTTTCGGTATCCCCCTTGCGATCAGTTTGTTGCGAATATCGTCATAAATGTTCCATTCGCCGGTGCCTGGCGTGGCCAGGTCTGAGAAGATCAGCTGTGTAGATTGTGCCTCTGCGGTATTTTTCCATATCTCAAAGACTTTCTCGACGCAGGCGGTGGCTTTATTTTCGGGAACATCCGGGAGAAGCGGATTCATCAACCGCTGATCAAGAGCCAGTTTTCTGCCGTCCGTGGTGACGCGGAGCATATTATCCGTGTGTGGGTCCACATTGCCAGCGCGAACTTTCTCGGCGCGCTCTCCAAGAGCCTGGATACTTTCTTTTTGCAGCTCCGTAGGAGGGCACATAACAACTGTGGCCTTTCCACCTTCCAGTTCGGGAACTTTTAAGTTCAGCATATCGGAAGTCTGTACATCGGTGGCCAACTTCCACATACTGATAAGCTCGGGGAGGTTGAAAAATCTCGAAAAGCGTGTTTTCGAACGGTAGCCAGTACCTTCCGGGGCCAGTTCAATGGAGGTTGTGGTTTGTCCAAAGTTGGCGGCCCAGGCATCAAAAGAGAGCAGGTCATGGGCACGCAAAGTGCTGGCCTGTAAATACCGCATCATGGTATACAGTTCAACGGGTGAGTTACTGATTGGAGTGCCAGTACAGAAAACAAGCCCTCTGCCGCCAGTTAATTCATCCAAGTACTGACATTTCATCAGAAGATCAGTTGCTTTCTGGCTTTCAGAGGTTGAAATACCGGCAACGTTTTGCATTTTTGTAGTGACTGCGAGATTCTTGAATTCGTGGGCCTCATCAACCATGAGTGAATCGACACCCAACTGTTCGAATGTCACCACATCATCTTTGGGGGAAGCCATCAGTTCTTCCAAATGCGACTGAAGGCGTTTTTTGGCGGCCTCCATTTGCTTGACGGTCAGATCTTGCCCGCTTTTTTCCTTTTTTGCGCTGGCAATTTCTTGCGTGTACCGTTCGATCTCGTCCTGCAGGAACTTTTGTTGCCTTTCGGTTGACAGCGGAATCCTGGAGAATTGACTGTGTCCCATAATCACAATATCGTAGTTGCCGGTAGCGATACGAGAACAAAACAGTCTGCGACGATCCTTCTCGAAATCCCGTTTTGTGGCAACAAGTATATTAGCATTGGGATAGAGACTAAGAAGCTCACTCCCCATTTGTTCGGTCAGGTGGTTGGGGACAATAATCAGTGTTTTATTGCACAGCCCCAGGCGCTTTTTCTCCATCGCGGCAGCGCCCATAACCATTGTCTTACCTGCGCCGACCGAGTGGGCTACCAAGGTGTTGCCGCCAAACAAAATTCTGGCTACTGCGTTACGCTGATGAGGCCTGAGCGAGATTTCCGGGTTCATACCCGGAAAACGCAGAAAGCTACCATCGTACTCGCGGGGGCGCAAATTGTTGTAGTGGGTGTTGTAGTAATCAACCAGTCGCCGCCGCCGGTCGGGATCTCGGTATATCCAATCCTTAAAAGCGGCTTCAATTTGCTGCTGCTTATCCTGAGCCAAGCGGGTTTCTTTAACATTGGGTACAGCCTTCTTCTTCCCGTCTACATCTTCGATATAATCTACAACCTTAACAGCTTGCAGGTTCAGGCTGCAACGCAAAATTTCATAGAAGTTTTTTCTCTTTGTACCGAAAGTGGTTGTAGCCTTCAAGTTGTAGCTGTCTACGGAACTCCCTTCGATGTTCCAGGTAGCGTTGAGCCGGTTGTAGCTGACTTTTATAGATTGTGCCGCCCAGCGATTTGGTTCCATCGTCTCCAAAATGAATTGCTTGATATCCTCTGGAGGAATCCAGGTTGTTCCAAGGTGTAATTCAATTTCAGATGCCGTCAGGTCTTTGGGCTGAACGGTTTTCAGTGAATCCGCATTGACTTGGTAACTGGGGTCTTGTTTGGCGAAAATTTCAGCTACCGCCAGTTTCTTGCGTACATCGCCAGAGAGGTATTCTTCGCCGGTTTGATACAGAGGTTCACCGGCAGCAGTCGTTTCACCGGGAACGCGAAATACTACGCCGGTCAAATCTTGCAGAAGCTCATCACGGGTTTTGCCGGTTAACTGCTCCATATAAAGCAAATCCACACTGGTGTGTTCCTGGACAGACAGCATAAGAGCCTCACTGGCCGTTTCCACATGGTCAATCACTCCGTTGGGCCGGATCGTTTTCTTTGTAAACATATCCGATTTCGACTTGAAATTGTGTTCGTCATCGAAATTCTCCAGCGAACAGAGCAAGCTATACCCGCTATCGTCGCGGAAGGCCAGAGCGTTGGCGCGGCTATTGAGCCTGCCATACTTCTCCGTGTAGGTATCGTATTCGTGATTTAACCGTCGCTGAAGTTGTTCAACAGCTTCATCCGGGAAATCGTCGAGCTGGGCCTGAATCAACTCCCGCGTGGTGGCCAGAATAGAGACCATGCCCTTGATTCGTGCCTGTGCGGTGGCGTTTGCGGTAACTTCCCGCATGACTGAATCAGTACGGAAAAAAATCTTATCATCACGGATGCCATAGCTGTAATTCCGTATATCCGGGTCTGCAGGAAGAGGGAATGTCTCTCCGGGCTGCTGCTCCAGAATAACCGGCTCAGTCTTCACCAACGTGGCATTCAATCTTCCCATCGCAGCCTGCAGCTGCTCCTCCAGCGTAGTACTGGTATCAGGCTGACAGGTAGGGCGCATCCCATAGGGGCCGCTGACCATCTCCATTTTTCCGCAAATCATCTCGGGGTGGTCGATGAAATACTGGTTCATGGGGATGCCATCCGCATTTGTTCCTGTGTGCACCCAGGATACGTCCTGGTCAACAATGTGATCTCGTTTCTTAAGGAACAGAATATCGGCTGTCACTTCCGTACCGGCCAGGGCCTTAAAGGCCGTATTCGGCAGGCGCACTGCACCGATTAACTCACAACGGGCTGCAAGATACTTTCGCACATCTTCTGTTTGCTTATCCATCGTGCCGCTGGTCGTGATTATGGCCTGGATACCCCCTACGCGCAGCTTGTCAATGCTTTTGGCTGCGAAGTAATCATGTATCAGGAAGTTATATCGGTTAAACGCTGGGTCATTTACTTTGTACTGACCGAAGGGGACGTTACCAATCACTACATCGAAGTAGCTGTCCGGCAACGTGGCTTTTTCATACCCACAAATCTGGATATTGGCTTTAGGGTACAGCTGCTTGGCAATGCGGCCAGTTACAGGGTCAATCTCCACGCCAAACAGATGTGCGCTTTCGTCGAAGCTGGCCGGTCTGTTTGCGAAGAACGCACCCACACCCATGCTCGGTTCCAAAATGTTACCGCCCTGCAGGCCAAAGCGCTCCAAAGTGCTGTACATTGCGCGAACGATCTCTGGCGACGTGTAATAGGAGGTAAGCGTGGACGCTCTGGCAGCCTCGTATTCGGCCTCTGGAAGAAGCTCTTTCAGTTCTTGGTATTCTTTATGCCAGTTGTCTTTCCGTGCGTCAAATGCGTCTGCCAGGCCGCCCCAGCCCACATATCGGGCGAGAAGCTGCTGCTGTTCTGGGGTGGCCTGCATGCCGGTTGTCTCCAGGTGTTGGAGCAGACGCAGGGCGTTGATGTTGTCCTGAAACCGGGCCTTTGCTCCGCCCGGCGCGCCTTGCTCATCCAGCGCTGTGAAATTCTTTGCGTCACGGGCAATACCAGCTTTGTATTCTTCAAATGCGGCCTGTTCCGCTTCCTTGACAGTCGGGAATTTTTTCCATTCTCCGGTGACTGGAATTTCGACGGCGTGTGTTTGTGCGGCGGGGAGAGAGGTAGGGCGGTTCCGTGTTTTCTCCATAGCATGTTCGTCTGGGAAGTGGCCATAGACACGCAGCCATTGTTCATTTGACAAATCGTACACCCCTGCGCCGTCGTAAGCGAATCCATTCTCGCCCTCCATGGAGCCGTTTACATACTTTTGCGCAGCCTGTTCGGCCTGCTCTAATGTTTGGAACTCCATCCGCTCGTCGAAACCATTTTCCAAGTTGTGGTACACCACTACTTGATAGGGGGCAGCCATGCGCTGCGCGTAAGAATCAATGTTTGATTCGGTAAGCCATACAGGCTTAATGAGCAAGTTACTATACAGTTCGCGCATCTTCAAAATATGCTCTCGTACATTGCCCGCCCACAGATGTTTTTCTGATCGATGACCTTCACCCAAAAAATATTCGCAGTCAGTCTTCAGACGATCTAAGAGTTGATACTCGGGACTGAAATCCTCTACATTCGGTTTCACAACCTCGGCTGCTGCACTGGTCAGAGACAGCTGCTCAAAGTCAGCTTTCTGCTTTACTGTGCGGCGCGAAGCCTTTTTTTCTGTATGTTTTTTCTCTGACACAGTTGGGGGCGTCGCTGAGAAATATGGGTTTTCCCATTCTGCGAAGGGAATATCCGGCATAGCCGTGTAGCTGCCATTCTCCAGAGCATAGGGCCGCACCCGGTCAAAGCCGATTTCCCTTGCCACGCGGGAAAGATTTTCTAGCACTACAGAATCGGCCCGCAGCCGTTCCATGCGGGTAAAATCCTCCACAAGATAATTCTGGCCCACCCGTACCTGAAGGATGTCAACGGAACTCAATTTGTCTTTGCTTTCGAGGCCCAATGTCAGATGGGCATAGGGCTGGCCGTCATCGTTCAGATCGTTGGTTTTGTTATAGGGTTGGTCGCGCAGCGCGGCGAATCGGTCCCTGGCTTCCTCAAAGGTTTCGTAATGTTCAATGGGGGTGCGTTCCGAGGAATTTGTGGCCCATGTTTTCAGATCGGGAATGATGTAAAAGCCCCATTCTTTGGGGGCTTCTGGCTGCGATTCAGAGAGACTTATCGGGACCTTTATTTCCGGTTCTGGGGCAGGCATAGTCATGTCCATCTTGTACGCAACTGCCCGCAGCGGCATCAAGCATTGCCGCAAAGATTTCGTCAGCAGGTGTCCCAATCGTTCGAGTGCTGCAGGACGGTTTTGGTATACTGATGCAAAAGCAAAGCCGGATGTGTCCAGATTATCAATATCAAGACCCAATCTGTATTGAAGGACATATTGTACACTTTGCTCCAAACACTCTTGCAGTTCGGGTGGAGCACTTTGCTTTGAATCAGAGGTCAGAACTGCGGTTACACGCTTATGTACATAATCAGAAAGTGATTTTTCCCCTGCACGTTTTAACAGGTTGTGCAGAGCGATTCCTGATTTGTTTTTGTGTACTGTCCACGGTAATATTCCGGGATTGCCAACAGTGCGGGTGTCCTGGTAGTCGAAAACACGTCCTACACTATGGTCCTCATTGAGTACCAGCAGACCTTCAACTTCGTTTGCGACACTTCTGTTTAACTTTTGCCAGGCTTGTTTCGTAGCCACAGCTTTTATGCCTGGTCTGTAGAGATGCAGCACCACCTGATTCTGAAAAGGCTGCATATAAGTATAAGATGCCGATTCCAGGAAGGACTTCCATGCTTCAGCATCGGCGGATATTGTGTGCAGTGTTTCCTTGTATTTATCTACTAGATTTTCATATTTCACTTCCATCAGTAAAAGCCCTTTCTCTGTAGATTTCGTCAAAAAAAGGAGCAGGCAAGTGCCTGCTCCTTTTTTGCGATTTTTATAGATGTTTTTTTACCACGGAAGATTTGTAATTCTGTCCGGGGCGTTTTCCCACTCGTCCTGCGTGCCGCCGAAAAACATATTTTTGGGCCGACCGTGTGTATATACAGGCCGTTCCAGTTTAGGCTCACCCAGTTCGCCCCGTTGCTGACCGCCAAAGAGAAGCGGCTCGGCAAGCTCCTCGGCTTGTACTTTCAGGGCGTTCTGATGCTGTGTCCATTCCAACGGCTGGGTCGATTTATCCGGGCCGGGATTGGTGGCCAGAAGCGCCTTGATTGTATTTTCGATGAACTCATGCACTTCTTCGTTTTTGGCGGCACAGATGTCTTTCAAGGTGTGGGAATGTACCAAATCCCAGAATGTAGTGGGTTCGTATGCTTCCAAAAAATCCTTGTATTGGTCTCCATATTTGCCGCAGAATCCTCCGAAATCTGCTGCCGTCGGGGTATCTCCTTCAAGAGCGTCCAGGGCAGCAAGTTCCTGTTCGGATAAGGAACCGCCAGTGTAGCGATCAGTCTTTTCGATGTTCATAAGTGCACCTCCATGTGTTTCGTGTGATTCTCTTACACACAATTTCGCTTAATCTCGTGATTTTGTCAAGGGGTATTTCAAAGAAAAGTCATTTCGGAGTGTGTTGTCCCAAAATGCGCAAATTCCAATGCAAACAGCAAGTGAAAATATTTCGGTAATTCGTGAATAATCGACTGTGCCTATTAGGCACAAATCTCTTATTATAGTTCGATGTTAGACAGGTTGCGTTCATCAGAAAGGCCAGTTTTCAACTTTCGCACATTTTGCTTTTCGCCGGTCAGACCGTTGGCGACGCGGGCCGCCCGGTTCTTTCTTTGTGCCTGCTGCTGATCGCTGTTCAGTGTTTTGGCCAGACGAAACAGCATGTTCTGCACTGCATAGGTGGGGCTTTTTTCCTGATAGTCAGAACCTTCTACCTTTTCATCCGGGGTTGCGTTTTCCGGCTCACTGTGCGAAGCTATTTTTTCCTGTACTGTTGGCGCGTTTGGTGGTTTACCAGCCAGAGAGAGCGCAGCAGCATTTCCCACCGAAGTCATAGCCGGGATTGACTTTTTCTGAGGCGCGTGCGAAGCTGTTTTTTCCTGTACTGTTGGCCGCACATACCGCTCGGCGGCATGGATGATGATGTTATGCCTGGTTACCTCGGCACGGCCAGCGCGGCGTTCTTCAAAATCGCAATAAGGGTGAAAAAAGCTGTTTTCGATCTCTGCAAACTTTTTATCCAATGTTTCCTCATAGGAGGCGTATGTCAGGGCCAGTTCTTTTTGACTGTCCAGGTATTCTTCATACATGGACCGCAAGATCGGGTCCCGTTGCATGATTTTTTCCAATACGCCATCTACTTCGGCTTTGAGTTGAGGCGGCAAGAATTTGTATGTGTGCTTGCCTGGGGTTTCCCGTAGTTCTTTGCCCAAATCCTTTAGGGCGTCTGTGATTTCACGGTCCACCAGATACTCGCTGGACACCAGTTTGCGCAGCTGCTCATTGAGTTTGTCGCGGCGCTTGCTTTTTTCTTCCTTCAGATATTCCAGATCGCCGCGAAAGATTTCATTGGTGAAACTGCTTTTGACTTTGCGCGTGGCAGCATTGAGTGCCGCGCTTTTGTCAGCCTCTTTTTCTCGATGCGGTATGAACGCTTCCCGGCTGTCAGTTGACCAGACCAAAAAATGCAGATGCGGGTGAAAGTCTTTATTATGCCAGGAGCATACCATCCGCAGATTGTTGGGGGAAATGTTATATGCTTTCGCCAGTTCATCGGCTTTCAGGGCAATCAGATTTTTCATATAATTTCGGTCTACCCCCAGCCGCTCACAATCGCTGGCATTTAGTGAGTACACATGACGCCATACAGTACTGTTGCCGGGGGCTTCTACTTCCACCTGAGCGGACAACACATTTTTTTCTGTACCGTTCTGGTCGAAGATGGGGCTTTGCCGATCAATATACGCGATGTAGTTTGTGGCATGGCGGGCGTTGGCAAAATAGCCGGAGTTGAGTATTGCTTTGACTTTCACTGTCTCACCTCACTTTCGGACGGAGAAAAACAGGTTGTGCCTATTAGGCACAACCTGTTTTTCTCGATAATTCGATGGAATTATCCGGCGTTTTTGCAAGAGAAATAGGCTCATTCTTCCAAAATATCTTCCAGCCGGAACACACGATCATTCATTTTCAAGTATTCCACGGCGGCGCGGCGGTAATTGTCCAGCGCGCGGGGGTTGATTTCCAGTTCGTGCGCAAGAACCTGGCAGATTATAGCCTGTTGGATCGCCAGTTCAGACAGCACCTTGTTGGTGCGGTTGTTCAGTCGTGTTTCCATCAGGTTGACGCTGGCAAGGAAGGTGCGCTTCACGCTCTCATTGATGAAGGCCCCGTCGGTTTGCATATACAGGTAGTCTTTGTAGTAGCGGATGGCGTTCTCAAACACGGCGGTTTCAGTGCAGCCTTCTTGTGCGGCAATTTCCTCCACCGTCTTTTTCGTTTCCTCACTAACACGGTATGTCTTTTTGTACAAGTCCATCTTACCGCTCCTTTCTTGGAGATGATTTTCCCTTGTTTTGAGAAAATTTGAAAGCAGTAGGGAAAATGCAGGATAAAGCTGTACGGCACAAGTGCCGTACAGCAACACACCGCGCCGCAGTGCAGCGCGGTTTTTTAGGAATATTTTGTACGGCTTTTTGTACGGCTTTTTTTCTTTCTAAATATTTCCTTGCCGTCACCTTTTGCATATTTTACATATTATCGTTTGTTTTTTGCCGTGCATCTGCCGTCAGATTGCACAGCGGTACAGAAAAATTAACGCTTTTATGTTGCTTTTTGAGCTGTTGGTATACGGCAACTACAACCAGTTCTCCGGCGCAACGCGAGTACTGTTGACATACACCTCAAAGTGCAAGTGGTTACCGGTGCTATCGCCGGTGCTGCCCACCGCTGCGATTGTCTGACCCTGGGTCACGGTCTGACCGGCAGAAACGCCCAGGGAGGAGCAGTGCGCGTAGAGAGTGTAGATCTGATTGCCGTCCACAACGCCATGGTAGATCTTGACGTAGTTGCCCCAGCTGTTATGATAACCGGCTTTCACGACCACGCCATCAGCGGCGGCATAGATCGGCGTTCCGTAACCGGCGGCAAAGTCCATTCCCCCGTGCGGTGCGCCTGTCCAGCCATCCGGCTCTCCGAAGTGACAGGATATGTAGCTGTAGCTGGCCAGCGGTATAATGAAAGTTCCGTTGCCGCTGCCGGTGATCCCGCCGGTGTAATCTTCAGACGGGGTAAAGCTGTCTGTGTTGGTAATGCCGACCTGGGTGACGGTGACACCATACAGGTCCTCCCAGTCGGTCTGATACAACACTTTGGTCCATTCGATATTGACTTCGGACCAACCTTCCCAATCGTCATTCAGCGTCGCCGCCTGCAGCTCCTGCAGGTACTGTTCCATGACTTCGCTTTCGCCGGTGTAAGAGGGGCTGCACAGTTCTTCCCATTGAGCAACGGTCTGTTCAGTGGCACCGCTTTCGCCGTTCCAGTTCTCGCAGCCAGGTAAACGAGCCGTCACATACAAGTCATAGTGATCTCCGGGACAATAACTTTCTGTGTGGGAGTTATCGCAATCGGCGCTGTCATCGCTGTGGTGATAGGTTCCCCCGTTACCATCGGGGTGACCGTCGCACACCTTCCGGCTCATGCAGCCACCGCAGGAATATGGCCCGCGCTCCCTGGTGGAGAAGGAAACACTTTTCAATGCGACCCAACAGGCCAGCGGGGACATATCCGTTTCCCAATCCTGCTCATAATAGCAGGAAACAATGGTCAGAACTTCCTTGTCGTTATTGGAAAAACCGTTTTCCCATTGTAGGATGACGTTACGGTATTCATTACCGTTACGGTCAGTCCGCTGCCGGTACTCGGCCATTTGCTCATCCACATAGGCATCCCTGGCTTCGTCCATAAGCGCTACGGCCTGGCCGACCAGGGATGTGTCCTCGGTGAGAAACGTGGAGAGGGTTATCGTGAACAGCGCAATGATCGCCTGCAGACCGGCGACCAGCAGAAAGATGATCGAAAGCACCACCGCCACGATGGTGATGATGATTTTGCGGGTCCTCTCATCGGCCAGTTTCTGCGCGATGAGAATCGCAATCTTGGCAGGCATCAGATGCCCCCTTTGTCACCAAACAACTCGGCTTCAAAGGGGAGCGTCCCCACTTCCATGTAGTATTTTCCGTTACCTGCTTTCAGCAGGCAGTGACGCTTGTTGGAAACACTGATGCAAGCGGCTTCGCCATCCGTCAGCTTCAATGCCTCTTTCATATCCTGGAGATCAACCTGTCCGCTGTAAAACAGGAATTTGAAAGAGGACATGTTGATGATCGGGGAGCTGTACCGTCGCACCGATTCATCCAGGCAGTCCTGGAGCTGCTGCGTGGCCACACCGATACAGGCGTTATATTTGCGGCTGCGGCGGGCAAAATAGCTGATGTATTTGGCCATCAGCGGCTGCTCCAGGTACATGTACAACTCATCGAAGCTGAGAAGCACCTGGAACTCTCGGAGTAGCACGATAGACCAGATGTAGGTGTTCAGGTTATTCTCCACGGCCTGAAGGCGCTGTTCGCTGCCCTCCAGCAGAGCGCCCATAGAGAAGCAGATCAGCGGATTGTTCTTTACGTCAATGGTGGTCGTTCCGTTGAAGATGTTGGACAGCTCACCGTAAGTCGGGTCATTGATATACAACAGGACCTCAGAAATCATTTCTTTGGTGAGCATGGGGTAGCTGTTTTTGCCCAACTGCTTTTGCACGAAATCATACAGCGTGCTGAATGTGGGGTAGTCCTCGTGCCGCAGCCGGTCAAAGTCGGTGTGCTGATCGATGCCCACCGACGCATACATTCCCTGGACCAGAATCATCAGCGCACGGAGAGTGCTGTCCGGCATCTCCGGCATCATAATGCGGAACTCATCTTTGAGCCAGGAAAGATGCTGCAAAAACATGGGCGATTCATTGGAAATCTCCGGCAGCTCGGCTCCTTCCTCTACATCATCCTCCAATTTAATTCTGCGCACCTCGAAGATGTTGATTTTGTGGTTGCCGGAAGCGCAGTCGATCACGACACCGCCCAGGCCGCGTGTGACATCGCTGTATTCATTCTCGGGGTCCATGACGTAGCAGTGAACCCCGCGTGTCACCATAAAGGTCAGAATTTTTTTCTGAAGGTAACTCTTACCCTGTCCAGCGGAGCCAGAAATGAAGAACACACCGTTGGTGATTTGGTCATCCCGCTGGAAGATGTCGGCATACACCGGGCCGCCTCGGTCAGTACGGCCAAGGGGCATGCCATGGGGATGAATCAGGCTGGAGTAACTGAACGGATACAGGGCTGCCACGGTTTTACTGGGCAGATTGTTGGAACACAGGATAAAGTGGTCGCTGCCCAGCGGTTGCACGGAGGAAAAACCATTGCGCTGTTCATAGTTCAGCTGGTCATAGGTAATGCCGACGCCTGCAAGCTCAATCTTTACCTGCTGCTCCAGATTAGCCAGGTCCTCCAGCGTCTTGCCGTAAATCTCGATATACACGTTGACGCTGTAAATGGTATTCTGGTTTCGGGTGACTTCGGCATAAAAGTTCTTGATGTCCATGGTCTCCTGAGCTGCGTCAATTTGCTCCGTGGCCTGGCTTTTGCCGCCGATAACGGCCTTATTACGAATCTGCTCGTCAATCAGCTTTCGCGCATTGTCTTTCTGGAGCGGGGTCATTCGCATGGTGAAAGAAGTGCCCCGCATGCTGGCTACCGTGTACAAGGCACGCGGAGGAATCTGAGCCGGGAAGTTCTTTATCATAAGGGTTCGGCGCATCAGGCCGGATTGCTCGGCATGGTCACGGGTGAAGTCAATGCGGTTGGGGCAAAGGCGGCGCTGAATTTCCTTGTTGTAGATCGCCGGTTTGGCTTTTGCCATGTTGGGGTAGTTTTTCACCTCTTCGGCAATGGTGTAGATATCCACATTGATGAACTCACGGACCAGGTAATTGCGCAGAAGGACGGCCATTTCGTCGTTTTTTACGCGGTCAATTTTATATCCTTTGCCGACGATCAGGGTGTAGATATCATCCTCCTCAGACTGCGCTTTGTAGATAAAATAATACGCCCGCTGCACGGCACTGGATTTTGTCTCGGTGCTTTCGATCTCGTTGACTACGTCTGCCAGAATGTGGTCATAGCGGCGTGGCAAGCTGCGGTAGTATTCCTTGAGGGCGCTCATGTCCTCGATTTTATCTGTACCGAACATGGTGAAGGGGCAGCGCAGGGAATCGAACAACCGGCACAGCTGTTCGATTTCCTGCGCGATTTCTTCATCTGTCATTACGTCGGTGTTCGGCGGATAGTAGCGGTAGAAGCGGAATAACTCCTTGCCGTCCTTGCCGCCATAGATGCCGTTGTCGGCAAAGCGGAACTGAATTAAATCCTGGATAGGCAAGCGAGAACGCATTTGTTTCGTCAGGCGTTTACGCTGGCGCTTTTCTTCTTTTGCTGTGCGCTTTTCATTGGCGGTAAAGGTTTTTGTGAAAAGCTGGTAAAGGGTTCTTGTGCGCAATGCACCGAATAGATTGTGTTCAAAATCCACCCGTGCCGCACCAATGGCAATAAATAGCGTCAGAGCCATCAGTTCCAAAGAAGTAAGGTAAAATGTTGCTACCACCAAAGTGGCAATCAGAATCAACTCCGGGACTGTCCACCACCACAAAAGAAATTTCTTTTGCAGCCGTGGTGGACAGAGGTACTTTTGCGTAGTCATTTTTCCTCCTTTTGGGTGGGTTTGTGCCTATTAGGCACAGTTTGTTTTTTTCGATGGTTCGATTGTTTTTCTTTTTGCTTTTGCATACGCGGTGGCTACTTTAATAGTCCTTTGACAGCACCTGCGAAATATGCGACGCCCGTTGGGTTGATATGCGGCCCAGCGCTGGATAAACCATATTTGTCCAGCGTGCGGCTCACACCACCCATACCGAGCAGGCAGCCCATCCCCAAAAATGTATTGGCGATGCCGGTACTCATCAGTAAAGTGATAGCCAGGGCATAAAAAAAGTACTCAAAGAAAAAAGTCAAGCCCACGGCCATAGCCTGGCGAAACCAGCCTGAGAAGGCCGTTTGATCGCCGCGTAAAACACTGGTTTCGTATAGCGGAACCATGGCAATTAAAGTGATGAATTGTACAAATCGCAACGTGATTTTATATATAAAAACTCCGCTGCCAATTACGACAATAAAGAAACAAATCACAGATTCTAGAAGGCTACTGCCGACAACAAGATCAGGAGACAACCACAAGTTGGTCAACGAGTTTGCATACTCTGTTCCCTCGAAATTTGTAACTGAATCGCTCAATTTCAGAAGCTGAATCAAACTTAATATGGCTTTTGTCATCACATGCACCAGCTTGGGACCGAAAAGAGCAAAAGCCAATCCAGAGACAAAATTTTTTGTAACAGCGGACATATACACGGCTTTTTCCTCTGAGCGGGCCTCTAAAATGTCATAGAGCATCAGTATACAGCCGACAGCAAATACTCCCATAGCTATCCAACTAGAGCAGGACACGATAGCACTTACCACTGAATCATCCCAAAGAGACACGATCATTTTACTGACAAAATCCATAATGACTGTCAAAAGAGCCACGAAAATGTCATGTATCAAAGAGGCGATACTGTCTGCTATGAGGTTTAGGATAAATTTTCCGATTACTTCCATTTTTCAATCCCCGATGAAAAAATAAGCTGCTGCCCAGGGGGTGAACATCCTGGGCAGCAGGTTTTTGTACACAGTGGATTAAACAGTGGTGCCGAACACACCAGCAGCCAGAAGTCCCCAAAGGACGCCGGTGCCGACCGCAACCACCAGACCGATAATCTCCTTCCACATAAACTCCCAGAAAACATCCGACATACCATCCCGGTGAGCCTTGAACAGCTGCGGCAACTGGAAAATGCAGTAAATAATAGCGGCGGCGGTGATTAAGGGGCAGACCAGGTTGGTGCCGATAGCAGAGAGCCATCCAAGAATTTGGTTTTTCACTTCAGTAGTGAAAGCATTTACATCAATCATATCGTATTCTCCTTTGTGTGTTTTCTAATGAAAGAGCCGGTCTTATGGTGTAAGCTCTAAACCAATCGACGGCTGCACCGTGGGTTCGTCGGTGTGGGTTGGCGCTTGTTCGACAGGCTCTTTTTCCATTTCTGCGCGTTTCAGAATCAGCGCGTCGTTCCAGTCTTTCGCGCCGGGGGCGTTGGCGTTGGGCAGCTTGTCGATCACTCTGCCAGTAAACCCCTTTTCTTCTAAGAGCTTGCGGCAGTTTGCCCGGCTCTTTAGGCCGCCTTCGTCCGCATCCTGAGCGAGATAGATTGTTCTGATTTGGGGATTTTCGTCAAGGAAAATTCCCAACGGCCCCTCGTAGGTGGTTTCTAGGGAAAGGTAAGTATATGCCTTGTGGTCGAGGCCGTGGATCTCCAGCATCGAAGCGAAGCTCCATGCGTCTACCGCCGCTTCGGTGACCACCAATTTGGTGTGACTGGGGCTATGGTTCATCACACAGCGCTTTTGATAGTCGCTCCCTTCGACCACGTTGCGGTATCCCTTTTGGCCGTCGCGGGGCGTCAAGGTGCCTTTTCTTGCACAGTAATTGATTCCTCCTTTGCCATCTCGTCCGAGATAACAAAGATTGCCTCGTTCGTCGGGATAAATGGTTTTTTCCTGCACCAACCACTTCACAATGGTCGGCGTGATTTTTCTTGTACTGATTAAGTAGGCGTAAACCCGACGCCATTTGTTTTTGTCCTCGGTGGGAAGAATTAGGGGGACCGATTCTTTGTCTTTTGGTGCAGGAGGCTTTGCTGGGTGTGGCTGGTTTGGCTTCGGTCGTTCTTTTTCGTACTCCGGCAGCTGCTTCCGCAGCTCTGTCATGGCCGTGCGGGCGTCGCAGCTGTGCAACCCCATGTAGAGGTCGATCACAGAACCGCCAAAACCGCGACTGTTCCAGGTGAATACATTTTTGTCTGGTGTTATGACCAGGCTATCATGCCCTTTCACGGTGAGCTTTCGCCCTCGTGGTATTACTTCATAACCCTCAGAGCGCAGAAAATCGGCAATGGTTATATTTTCAATGATTGCCGTCCTTAAATCGCTGGACATAATTCACCTCCATCAAGGTGCAGTTACACCTTTTCCGTTGTGCGTTTCTTTTCCTTTCTCTTGCGGGACAGAATGAAAAGAATAAGGACCACGGCAGCAATGACAAGGCCAATGCCCAGCACGGCCGCTGCGGCCTGCAGGACGGTCCATACACTGGCAGGCTTGTAGTGCGCGGTGACCAGCCAGTGGTACAACCCATCTTCCTGACTGGCGGTGTCCTCGAAGCTGTAAGAGGCCGTCACGGTGCCGGTGCGTTCCCCTTCTTCACCTTCTTCGTATCGGGCAATCCAGCCGGTGGCATAGACGGAGATCGTGAAGGTAGCACTGCGGTTCATCATGTCGGAGCCGGGCAGCGCCTCCCAATTACCTGTCCATTCTGCATCAACGATTTTGTAGTCTTTATTGTTGAAGCCGAGATAGGTCAAAATTTCCGTCTCATAGCCCTCATAGACCGGCTTGTTGTCGTTGTGGGGCAGAACCAGACTTCCGAGGAAGATGCCTTTAACGTCAGGCCAGCCGTAATAGGTTGCGGGAATCTCCATATCCACCCAGCCATAGTCACCAGTCTGCTCAATGCCGACCAGGTGGCCGGTGAAGGTGTGGCCATCGTCAGCGGTAATCGTTTCTGTCTCGTTGGCTGTCGGCTGCTTGGGGGAATAACCGAGGTCCACAAAGCCGGTGTAGCTGCTCCGGGGTTCCTCAATCCAGTCGGCAGAGACAAGTTGAAGGGTGACAATGGTTCCATCGGTCAAGCTGTATTCCATCGAGGCGGGAACATCATCCAGAGATTTCACGTTCTCCAACGTGACTTGCTGATTCACCGGCCCGCTGATCAGGTCGGTGACATAATCTTCCAGTTCAAACAACTTGCCATTCTTCCAAAGGGTATTTTCAGGAGCCGCAATTTGATCGTCCAGCTTGCTTGTGGTTGCTTCATAACTGGTGGTGTAGGTATCGTCATCACCCGTCTGTGCCCACTTTTTGTTGTACTGGCTGCGGTCGAACACCACATACCCGTATTTGGCAGTATTACCGAAACTGGTCTCATTGCGCTTATAAGAGGGTTGCTGTTCCTCGTTGATGATAACGCTTGTGGGGCGACCATCGGCCAGCACCAGAGTGGCATCTCCCTTTTGGTCATCTAAGTCATACAGAATTTTGGCATTGTAATCTGCATTGGTCAGCCAGAGTGTGCCATTGTCCTCGGTCAGAGTGAAGGCATAGCCGCGTTTGCCGAGATCGGAGCCGTTGTCCGTGGAATGGGTGCCAGGTTCATCGTTGCGCCAGTAATCGCCGTAGTACCCGGCAGGAGCCTGGCTCTCCACAATGAGGAATTTTCCTTCATTGGAGAACCAGCGCCCGCTATCCGGGTAATCTGTCTGTGTGTCCTCGAAATAAAGGTATCCTTCTTCGTAATGTGTCCAGTCGCTGTGCAGTGTGGTTACAGTGTAGTAACCATCCTCGCGGCGCACGATTTTGTAGTTGGTGCTGACCTCATACTGGTTATTCCGCTCGTTCCATTCGTACAACGTCCAGGTCGTGTCCGGCAGGATAAATTCGCCGGTGGCATCATCGACTTTCTTAATGAGGACTTTTGTTTTGTAGGGCATGTTGCGAGAAGCGGTTTCGCCCAGGAACTCATAGGTAGGATAGTCTGGGTGGACGATAATCTCCTCGCTCCAACCGATGACCCAGGTGTTATGCTCCCAGGCTTTCAGATTGTAGGAGGCCGGGGCTTTTAGCTCGACGATCCGATACTTGCCCTGGTTGGCCTGATGGTAGTAGAGCACGCCTTGCTTGCCCTCCCAGCCTTCAAAAAAGGCGTCGCCAATCAAGTTCACAGTGTACTTGCCATCTTCACGGCGCACGACCTGGTAATGGGTGCTCTTTTCATATTCACCTTTTGCGGGGTTCCACTCCTGGATTTCAAAGGTGGTGTCTGCATCAACCAGGCCGCCGGTGAGGGCGTCTCGCTTTTCCCAAACAACGGTGCTGTACCAGGGATTGTTGCGGAACAGGTTGTTTTCGTCGTATTCTTCCAGCGCCGGGCTGAAAACGTCGAGTGTCACCACGCTGCCGTCGCCCAGCTCGATCAGGGTCCCGCCCTTATTTTCCGTCAGGACGTGGGCATTGTATTCGCTATCCGTGAGGGTGATTGTGGAGCCATCGTCGGTCAGCCGAATATAATAGGCATGCTTCCCAGCATCCTCGACCTCAAAATTGGGTGTCTCGCGTGAGCCGGTCCAGTCGCCGTAGTATCCATACGGGGACTTGGATTCCACCACGACAAACTGGCCGTCATTGGTGGCTGCACGCTCGTCGATGGAGAAGTCAATCGGCTCATAGTCGGTATAATACTGCGGGTGTTCAGTTGTGGTGCCGTCGCTGTTCACAGTATCTTCTCGGACATCGCACAGAGTATCCTCGTAGTACAGGTTGCCTTCTTCATACTGTGACCAGTCATCATGCAGGCAGGTGATGGTGTACAGGCCCTCGGCGTCCCGAACAAAGGCATAGTCTTTGCTTTTTTCGTACAGGCCGCGTTCCTCGTTCCACTGGTAGAGCGTGAATACAGCATCGTCCACGATGATCTCGCCGGTGTGGGCTTCGATCTTTTTGATGATGACTTTGTTACCCTGCGGGCGGTTGTAGTCTGCATCGTCGCCGGTATAGCTGTAGGTCTGATCGCTGGCAGTGATTTCAAATTCCTGGCTCCAGTGTTCGACCCAATCGGTCCCCTGCAGGGCGGAATCGGTATACCCTGCGGGTGCGGTGACTTCTTCGATACGGAATTTGCCCAGGTTGTCCTGAGTGTAATACACATAACCCTCGGTCCAATCGGTGTAGACCGGGTTGGTCACGGTCACCGTGTACAGGCCGTTTTCCAGGCGAGTGACGCGGTAGTTACTGCTGATCTCGTATTCGTTGGCGTCCACATTCCATTCATAGAAAACATACTCCGCATCTTCTGTGATGCGGCCACCAGTGAGGGCGTCTCGCTTTTCCCAGGTCACATGCGCCTGCCAGGGCTGGTTTGCTACAACAGCAGTAGAGGAGCCGTTGGACGGTACAGAAACAGAACCAGAACTGCTATCCGTGGGGTCGAAACCGTGCGGGACAGTCGTTTCCTCGTAGTCAATCGTGATTTTTGCCAGCTGAGCTTTTGCTTCAGCAATGGCTGCATCAACCATGGCCTGGGCTTCATTTTGCAGCTGTGCAATCGCGTTGTTCTTGGCGGCCTCGGCGGCAGCATTGGCCTCCTCCTGTGTGTTGTACGGCCCTTCTTTGCCGCTCAGTGTGGTGGTGCTGGTTTTGGTCACTTCATAGTGCAGCGTCCAGGTGGCAGAGGCCGCGCCGTCCACTGTGGTCACAATCTGCGGGTCGCCAATGGTCCAGGTGCCGCCGCTGATCGTGCCGCTGGAAGGATTGGGGGTCAGCTTGAAGATGGCATCATCCAACTTCTCATGGGTGATGTTGGCAGACTTGTCAATGTGTACGGTATAGGTCAGATCGAAGCTGCCGCTGGCAGACTGTGGCGGGGCCGTCCAGTCTGCGGAATAGTATTGCATTTCCGGCGTTTCGGGCAATTCGCTTGTATCGTCATCTTCGTCGATCTCCGGGCCGATAACGACAATGCGTTGCCAGTTATAACCGGCAGGGGGAAAATACGCGAAAGTGTAATATCCACCATTTCCTAAATAGGGGCGAACATCCAGACCATTGTTTTCCAGAGCAGCAGCGGCCTTCATGTAGGTTTGTGCCGCCACACTGTTCGGATAGTGTTCGATAATCCAAAGCTGAGTGTCGTTGTAATACTCGTAGGCGGTTTTCAGAACGTCGTTGCCGGTGGTGGAGTAGGTGGTTGCTGCGCTGGCGGCAAAGCTGCTGCCAGCAAAATCATTTGCATCGTGGCTCTTGGACAAAAGCCCCAACGCAAGCTGATTGAGGCCACCCCAAATGTTTACCTGGTTGGCATAATGGTTTCCGGGGGTGTACTGTCCAGGCTCCAGTTTGGAAACATAGGCAAAGTTGTAGGTCGGGCAGCCACCGGGAGCTGCATACAGACCGTTGTCGCAGCAATAGGCTTCCACGCCATTAAACCAGACCAGCCAGGTACTTACCACATACTCGATTTTTGTGATCTTGCCGGTCGTAAACGGTGGCTGCGGGGTGTTGGCGTAAGTGCTGACCCCGTTGCTATTGGACGCGGGGAGGGCGGTGGCTTCCGCATTGCCGTCGATGGTGACATTGAGGTTTTTGCTCATGGTGGTGCCATCGGGGGCCGAATAGGTGAACGTGACAGAAAAATCTTCGGTTGCCTTCACATAAAAGCCGGAAGCAGAAGCCGACGAATCCTTGTAGCTGGCGTTTAGAATTTGGGCGCGTTCCGTTTCACTGGCAGGAACCAGATTATCGGCGGTGGATGTGTAGCTCAGAAGTTCCACGTTGTCCGGCAGTGTGATCGTCGTGGTAGCACCGTTGGCGGGGTACTCGACCTGGACGGCAATGGGCACAATAGCGTAATCTGCGCCATCCTGCTTTGCTACCGCCATTACAGCGTTGGTTTCATTCAGTGCGTCTGCGTCCAGACGGCCTTTGCTGCTGGCGTCCAGCAAGTCGTGCTTCCAGGCCGAAATGCTGATTTTGGTGTCGCCAGTGGCAACTGGCAGCCCATATTCGCCAATATAGCTGCCGGTCGGCGCATCCGGCAAATCGCCGTAGAGTACAGTGGCGATTTCCTCAAGATCAGGTTCATCACCACCGCCACCAGGGGCGACCGGGTTTTGCATGGCCAACTGCATGGAAATGAACAGCGCGGTCAGAGAACTGTAAGCGGCCTTGACGGCGTCGATCTCGCGCTCCTCATCGGAAAGAGCCATATAGAGATCTTCCGCTGCATAGACGGGAGCGGCAGCCGCCTCCGAGGCTTCCGTGGCAGTCTCCAATGCTGCGGTCAGTTCTGCATTCGATTGATCGGCTTGCCAGGCTTGACTTGCCAGGCCCCAGGCGTTGATCGCGGTCAAAATACCTTCTCGGTCCAATGCGGCAACGGCGTCCACAAATGCCTGGGCAGCTTCGCTCAGGGCTGTTTCAGGGGTGGCCGAAGAAAGAGAAGATGCGTCATCGGAACTTTTTTCTGTACCGGCGTCACTAGCCGCGTTTTCGGGCGTGGACACAGATACAGAAGTCTCTACCGGCGTTACTTCCCCAGTAGGAACTTCGGCATAAATCGGTAGTGTTGTGCTGCACAGCATACACAACACTAAAAAAAGCGCCAGAAACTGGCGCAACCGTGTTTTATTCATTTTGTTTTACCTCTTTCTTTTTTTGTTAAAAATCAAAGGGTGAATGGTTAAATACAGAAAGAAAAAAGAGGTACGATATTGTCGTACCTCTTTGCGGTTATATTTACTTATCAACCAAACGTGGCGCACCAATAATGACAACCATCGCCATCGTAGCAGTGGGCGACTGCGCAACGGGTGTAGCCCTCATAGACCATTTGCGCATAATGGGCGCTGCTTGCCTGCCAGGAGGAGACTACAGAGGAAGCATCGGGCGCACCCATGGCGCAAATCTCCGGGGCAGTCATTCCGTTGTGGCTAAAATCGTCCATCAGCTGGCGGCACCGGGCGGCGGCAATATCGCCCAAACCATCGTCCCAGGTCAGTGCACCTAAACCTACGGAGGCACGAATGCCATTGATCAAATCCAGTGCACCGCCGTCACCGTACACGGTCCAATAGCCATGTCCGGCACCGGCTGCGGGAGCAGAACTGCCACCGGCTCCAGAGCTGCCGGAACTGGCAGCACCAGAGGTGGCCCCAGCGTTTGCTGCCGGTCGCGCAGCGGGCGCGACGCCAGTCAGCTCCACGGAGGAAGAAACACCATATTCGGTACTGGCCGTGATCGTCACCGCGCCGGTGCCGGTCACGTCTACCCAGCCGCTCGACACCTGAGCGACGGTTTCATCACTGGAAGCCCAAGTCAGGCTTTCGGCATCCACTTCGTTGCCCTCTTCATCGGTGACGCCGATCTGCGTGCCGCTGCCCTTCGTCACTTCGGTCTTTGCCGGGGTCAGGGTCAGTTCCTTCGGACCGTCCCATACGCGAACCTGGGCGGTGGCAGTCATGCCATTGGGGGCAGTAATTGTCACGTTGGTATCGCCAACGGCTACCGGCATGATCTGCCCATTTGCATCCACGGTGGCAACAGAATTGTTGGCGCTGGCAAAGGTCAGCTCGCCGGTGAAGTTCTCCGGCACCACGGTGTAAGAGAGTGCAGCGGGGCCGTCAGCAAGGTGCAGCGCCATGGATTCAGCCGCCAGGCTCTCCACCGGGATGATGACCGATACCGTGCGGCTGGCGCTCAGTTCGCCCACGGTGGCCGTGATGGTGGTTTCGCCCTCGGCCACGCCAGTGATAACACCGTTCTCGTCCACCGTGGCGATAGTCGCATCGCCGCTGGTATAGACCACTTCCGGCTGGGCGTTCTCTGGCGTTTCGCCGTCATAGGTATACGAGGTTTCTGCCGTAGCCGTTTCGCCGGTGGCCAACACCAGCGGCGTTTCCGGCAGCGTCACGCCAATTAGCTTCGGCCCGCCGCAGGCCGCAAGCATGAAAGCACCGGCGAGGGCAATACAGAACAATTTGATTTGATTTTTCATGAGTGCGCGTCCTCCTCTGTTGCAATCATTGTATCATAAATTTGCTTTGCTACAATAACCAAACGCTCGGTTTCTTTTTCTGTACAGGTAGCCAGTGTTAAAATCTGGTCACCGGCAGAAAGCTGTTCCAAACCGTCTACCTGATTTCGGGCATTTGCATCTTCGATCAGATAGCGAAATGCCTCATCCTCTAGGTTACAGTAAATGGGAAGGCTGGTTTCCTCAACATCGCAGAAGCCCACACTACATACTTCGTACTCCAGCACGGTGCCGTTGATCTCCAGTTGGAGTGCTTTGTGATTCTGTGCCCAGGAAGTGTCTAAGTACTTGTCCAGCTGTTCAAAGCCGCCCTCCCAGCCGTCAGTGAAGGTGTGCCCGTAGATGACCACATTGCGGCTGAGATTGGCCAGAGAAACGATGGCGTCGGAATCAGCAAAGTAACAGCCACGGTAATCTTCGTTGCCGTCGCTGTCCCGGCGCAGATAGTAGTCGTTATCCGGCCCCTGCTGCACCGGCCCGTCGATATTGGTGCCGGGAATCGTGAGCCAGGCAACCGTATCAGGGTTTGCACTCTCGTGCAAAGCTGATTCTGCCGTTGCTGCTCGGGACGGCGTTTGCGTGGGAGCCGGTTCCGGGATGGAGGAGGAGCCAGCTGCAGTACACCCTGACAATGCCAGCACCACCATTACCGTGCCGGATAGGATTGCGGGGATTCTCAGGTGAGCGCGAGAACTGGCCAAAAAGGATGCCCCGGCAAGAGCGCTGCCGTATAGCTTGGAAAATCGCATGGTTTTCTCCTTCCGTATCTATTTTATCACTGGTTCTGTCCCAAAAGATGGACTGCGGCAGCGATGATTTCGGCATTCAATTCAGGCGACAGGATAGAAGCAATATTGTCATATCTGTTGCCACGTTTATATCCAGGATATCCAACATAGTATGCTTGCAGCTTTTGGTTGTACAGCAGCACACAATTACGGATCTCCACTAAGGGTTGATCGTCCACAGAAAGGGTCACGGAAAAACGCGCCCGACAGGACGATTTTACAGCTTGAGAGGGCCGCGAAAAATCTGTTATCTTGCAAGTCAACATTGGCCATCACCTTTCTTTTGGGCGGTGCTATAGGCGATTAGAGCCGCCTCCAGGTAGTCCAGCTTTTCCTCCTCGGTATCCAGACCCACAAAATAATGGTCGAACCGCTTGGGGTTCAGCTTCAATTTGCCAGCTCTGGGCGCAGCGGCCTTCTTCTCCCGGACGGGGAAAAGACAGCGCTCGATTGTCTCAACATCGTGGCGCTGAAGAGCTGCAACCTCCTTGGCGGCTTTCTCCGTGATACCGTCCTGATCGTGCTGCTCCAGTACGGCCAGCAGATTCATTTGTGCCACCGGCGTCAAGTCGGCCAGAGCGGCTCCTGCATACACGGAGATCTCCTTTTTATCCACCTTATCCAAAAGAGGCTTTTCAAGGTTCACAAGGCGCATATAGCGGTAGACGGTCCGCTTGCCTTCGGAGCCGATCTTGGCCACTTCATTGACCGCGCCGCTGCCTTCCAGGCGCAGGACTTCGGCCAGCGCCTTATACCCGGCTGCTCGTTCAGAGGGGAGAAGTTCGCTGCGCTGTCCCATGTTGGTGGCGTAAAAGACGGTTTTAGCTTCTTCGTCTGTCATGCCCATGTACACTTGGCAAGGGACAGTTTCCATCCCTGCCCGCCGCGCGGCCTCTCTGCGCCGGTGACCGGCGATAATTTCAAAATCGCCTTGGATTGTCGGGTGTACCCGGACGACCAGAGGCTGAAGGATGCCGGAGGCCCGCACATTTTCCGTCAACTGTTCCAGCTCGGCTTCGTCCATGCTGAACACGTTCTGTTCCGGGTACTCGTGCAGTTTGGTGAGAGGAATATCCAATACCTGAAATTTCTTTGCCCAGCCGGAATCTTTGGAGGGTCGACCTGCCAGAGTGCTGACAACAGAGGCTGCCTGGGTGTTCATTTGCTGCCCGAAATGGTTTCCAGTCAAACGACCCTTAAAATCAAAGTTTTTGCTCATGGTACTTACCCCTCTCTTGCAATCAGTTCATCGGCCAGGGCACGGTATTCTGCGCCCGTGTCACCACCGGCAGGCTTGCCCATCATGGAGCTGTTGACGGCCTCCTGCTTTCGGGTGATTTCCGTGGCAAAAACGGACTGCGGGTACTGCTCGCGCAGCGTCTCGGTTACAGCGGTAGCCACACTGGTTTTATCCTTGAACGTAAGGAGAATGTTTACGGTAGAAAGGTCGGGATTTAGCGTCATGCGCACGTTTCCGATAACGCCCTCCAGCGAGGAAAGGCCCTGCGTGGCAAAGTATTGTGTCTGTACCGGGATAATGACCTGGTTGCTGGCAACCAGCACATTAGTGAGCAGCAGCCCCAGGCTGGGGTTGCAGTCGATCAGGATGTAGTCATACGCCTGGCGCACCGGATCAAGCACGCGCCGCAGCACGGTTTCCCGGCTCATTGCCGTGGCAAGGTAGATGTCCGCTTCGCTGAGCCGCAGGTCCGAGGGGATGAAGTCGAAACCGAATCTTTCGGAATGATAAATGGTTTCGCGGATGTCAGCCGGTTGGAACAATACTGCTGCACGCATCACACTGGCGATGGTGTTTTCCCAAGGTTGGCACCCGGCCACATAGTTGGTGAGATTCGCCTGGGGGTCAAAGTCAATACAGAGAACAGATTTGCCTTTGCGGGCCAGAGCCGCGCCAAGGTTCACGACGGTGGTGGTCTTGCCCACGCCACCCTTTTGATTTGCTACAGCAATAATGTTCATTTTACTTTTCCTCACTTTCCGTCTCTTTTTATGTTGTTTCTTGCAAAATCCACGATTCTCCAAATGACTGGTTTGGGGTACAGCTGCATTACGCAGGGCTTCCATTCGGCACAGCCTTCACACAGGAATTCTTCCAGCCAGACTTGATTTTCTTTGTAGTGGGTGCCGTTCATTCTGTTAAAACAATCCAGACAAAATTCAGCCATTGTGATCACCACACTCGTCGTAGCCCTCGTCGAAAAATCCACAGTCGCGTTTGTGGATGTTTTCTTGATATAGCGACTGGTACTTCTCTTCCAAAGTCCTTTGATAGCAAAACGCCGTGGCCCGGCAGTCTGCCAGACTATTGTGGGCGGCTCCTTGTCCCCAATCGTATCCGAAATAGTCGGCGCAGGTCGAAAGGCTTTTGAACTTGAAATCTCCATGCTTCGCTGAGAACTCTCCGTAGATGGCGGCAAAGATATTGCTCAGATCCTCCACTACAGTATCATCGTTGAAGCTGGCCCCGTAGCGAGTCAAGAACTCACTGTCAAACCCTGTGAAGTTAAAGCCGACAATGGTTTTCACCTGAGCCAACACTTGGTTCAACTGGGGCAAAAGCTCGTAAAAATAAGGGGCGTTGCAAACCATTTCTTTTGTAATATGATTTACTTGCCGTGCTTCTGGCCAATCTTCTGTAAAGTACGGCTTCACATAACTGTCCAGCAGCACTTTCCCAGTGTCAACATCCAGAATCGAAACCTGGAGGATTTCATCCTGGTAACAGTCCAGGCCCGTTGTTTCGATGTCGATGGACACGGTGAGAGTTGGAATGGTCCCTCTGTAGTTTTCTTCATCAAGTTGCCGCTGCCTATCACACAGGGCCAGTAGTTCTCCATATCGGATTGCTTGCTCCCGTTCTTTCTTCGCTTGAAGATAGCGGGAGCGGCGCTTGCGCCGCTGCTCCTCGCGGTAGGGGGTCATTTCCTCGTCGGTAGCCTTGCGAACTTCTTCGGAGGTCAAGTATCTGTATTTTCCAGTACAGAAACGATTGGAATACATGATGGTTCCCGCATCCTGGGATACGGGAACAAAGCCCAGCTTGAACCATTGTTTTTCTGTCTTGTACTTTGATCTCTCAATGTCAGGCAGAAGCGAGAAGTATAAATTCTTCATTCGGCCACCTCGACATTGGCTGCATTGCCCTGGATGAGTAATGCGTTGCAGATAATCGGAAGCCAGAACGGCCCGCTCTGTGCCATCTCGTGGGGATTGACTTTGCAGTCGCGCCAGGTAAAAAGACTATAGCCTACCTCAATGGCGGTGTATTCGCTGTAAGTACCAAAGCGTTTTTTTACACGCATACGGATGGCCGCAAAGTCGATACCGTCAAACGACACATACGGTTTGGCAATATCGAAGATTTCGTCGTCCGCGGACAAAAGGTAGCAAGCAGCCAGGTAGCTTCGATCAGACTGCTGGCGCTCCAAAAGTGCGCCGGTGAGTACCTGGTACCGGTTGCTGTGTTCAGAATTCATCTGGATGGTGATGTACTCTTTTTTGGGCATGGGAATAATCATAATCTTTTACCTCACGTTTCTTTATCTTATTTCCAGGTCGTGCCTATTAGGCACAACCTACTTTCCACATTTCATCGTAACTTTTTGACCCGTTATTTGTAAAGATATTGGGCCAGTTGAGCTTGGATTTGTAGCCACGTTTCCAGACCGGCAGCTCTCATGTTGGGATAGATCAGCGTGGCCACACCGATGATGGCCAGGATAACCAGCACAACCAGGGCGATACTACGAACGATCACGAAAATGGTGTTGACCAGCACACGGAGCAACTGGGCGGCGCGTGATTTTTTCTCCACGACTGTCACTTCCTCCGTGATGCCGTATGCTTCTTTCAGTTGTTCCTGCCGCTTTTCTTCCCGGATGCCAGCCATCAAGATTGCCCGTTTGGCGGGGGCGGTTTTCTTTTTCATCTCTTTTTCCTCCCAAACGGCCATTTGCGGCCCTCTTTTTTCTGTACTGGTTCCTTGGCCTTGAGTTGCCCTGTGATGCATCCATAAAGTTCATCGTTGCCAGAATACAAAAAGTAATCGGGAATCCAACCGGCAAAGTAAGTACGGACATCAAAGGGAGACATGGATTTGAGAATATCATCACGGTCCCGTTGCGGTACAAAAGAAAAAACATAGTGCATGGTGCCGTTGTCAACTCGGAGAATATCACTCACCAGATCGACTTCCGAGGGCTTGGCACCACAGACGGCCACCAGAATGTCATTCCGCAGATAGTCGGCCACCTCGCTCAACTCTCCAAATGCGCCGTAGTCTAATATTAAATAGTCGTATTTGGTTTTAGTAGTCAGGATGCAGGTTTTGTCGTTGTAGATGTCAGTGCCTTCTATGCGGAAGTGAGTAGTATCAAATAAGACTACTTCGTCGCTGATCTTGGTGTAGGGTGTCAGGCTGGTGGTGGCCATCTCAATTACGGCAGCTTTATAACCCATGGCTTTGAGGTACAGACAAAGCTGCATAGCCTGTGTTGTGGTGCCGATGCGGTGCCCAGCTCCACAGACTGCGATGGTGGTGGCATTTCGCCCACGTAACCGAGGCTTTGGCAGTACCAGATGTGCCCGAGCTGTCTCACGATCAACTTGTGAAGGGGGAATAACTACCTCGCTTGAGGGCTCGGGAGCATCCGGGAGCGTTTCGGTTTGGGGTGATATATCTTCTTGTGGCGGAGAGTTGCTTTGCTCGGTTTCATCTCTAATCAATCCGGCGTCGCAGAGCATTGAGTTAAGAACACGTTTCAGCTCAGCACCATGATCGGATACAATTTGTTCTGGAGGAACCAGCGTCAGAATATCCCGCATGAAAGCACTGTCTGTAGATATCCCCTCTGTAACCACGATTATTTTAATGCCGGGGATGGTGACGCAGATTCTCTCCAACAGGCCAAGGGATTGATCAATGTTCCCGATGATTCGCACATCATAGACCAGGTGGGAAATTTGTTCACCATTCTGCTCCAGCTGGCGTTGAATAGCGGGAATGCTGCGTTCCACGATTTCGCAGACTTCAAATTCGCCACGGAAGTTCAGTTCCCGGACGCTCTCGGCGGTTTCCGGTTTTCCAACTACAACAACCATTTACATCTCCTTCTCTTTCTTTATTGTGATCTCTCTTTTTACAAGGCGGTCAATTTTATTGGTCTCTGCCTGGAGCTGGGGCAGCTTTTCGTGTATGTAGGTTCGCTTGGTGAATTTATAACTCGTGTGGCCTACGATTTTGATGATGGTATCTTTATCAACACCGGCACGGTCAGCCAAAGAGGCGTATGTGTGTCGGCAACAATAGGGGACAAGGCGGCGGGGATTGTCTGCATGGTTGATTCTCAATTCTTTCATCAGGGGGTAAAATTGGCGCTTTCGCCAGTTGTCGATACGAACTCGGAAACCGCGCGGGCTGGTGATCAAGTAGTTTTCTTGGCCTCGCGTAAAGTAAAAGGAAAACACATACGGCATTATCTGTGAGATAAGAGGTATGATCCGCTCTTTACCGGCATCGGTTTTGCTCCCCCAAGTGAAAAGAAAATGGTACTGTAAATTGACATCGTTTTTCTCAACTTCAAAAAGTTCTTCTGGCCGTAAGCCGGTGAAGATGAGGATGAGAACTTCTCTTGCAGTACAAGAAAAACGTTCGTTGGCTTGAGCATACAAAAAAAGCCGCGAGATTTCTTCGTCAGAAAAAATTTCACGGCTTTTTGCCTGCACTCCATCAAGTATGAGATAGGGCGATGGATTGATTACGTCAATGCGGTGGACGGCAACGGCATATTTGCAAAGCTGTCCGATCAGCAGCAGTAACTTGTTCTGGAGAGACCGGCTTTTGTTTTGCAGTGCATCCATAGCCAGTTGATAGTCGTTGATCTTGATATCCGACATTGCGCATTGACCCAGAAAGCGGAGCGTCCGCCAGGCGTTTTCATATCCTTCGCGTGATTTCCTTCCCACTTTTCGGAAGTACAACGTGCTCCATTCGCTATAAATTTGTTCCAGCGTCAGAAGGTTGCTGCCTTGAGAGGCCCCACAATAGGGGCAGAATGGGTACTCTCCAATCTCTCTAAAGCACTTCTTACAGGTTTGCATTTTACCATCTCCTTATAAAATTTAATATCGACAAACGGGTGTCAACATTAAATTTTATAGGGCAGCGTGTTCAAATGCAAGTGACCTGTCTGACTACGAATCAGAAGGTCGGGGGTTCGAGTCCCTTCCGGCGCACCAAGGTCACTTGCGATTGCAAGTGACCTTTTTTGTTTATATGTTGCAGTCTTATGATACTGTTGTGCAACATACATTTGCCATATTAACAAACGCCGCCTTCATTCGGGAGAATTCCGAATGAAGACGGCGTTGTTTCTGATATGTTGTTTTACCCCTTCTCAAACTCCTTCGCCACATCCTGCAGCAGCTGTCTGATGGGCAGGTGCTGGGGGCAGACGCGCTCGCACTGGCCGCAGCGGATGCAGTCCGATGCGCGGGTGCCGGGGCGGGTGTGGACATCCTCGTAATAATAATCGGCGTTCCAGTCGTGGTGGATGTTCTTGGTGTTCATGATGGCGAACAGGTCGGGGATGGAGATATGCTTCGGGCAGCCGTCGGTGCAGTAGCGGCAGGACGTGCAGGGGATCAGATCCTGCTTGCGGAAGATCTCCACCACCTTGGAAACGGCGGTACGCTCGGCATCGTTCAGCGGCGTAAAGTCCTTCATGTAGCTCAGGTTGTCCTGCATCTGCTCCATGCTGCTCATGCCGGACAGAACCATCAGCATACCGGGGAAGCCCGCGGCAAACCGGATGGCATAGCTGGCGGGGCTGCCGCCGTGCAGGGCGTCCAGCACGGCTTTTGCTTCGTCGGGCAGGTTGACAAGGCTGCCGCCCTTGACCGGCTCCATGACCAGCACGGGCTTGCCATGTCTGCGGCAGACCTCATAGCACTTGCGGCTCTGGACGGCCACGTCGTCATAGTCCAGATAATTGAACTGGATCTGCACGACCTCGATGGCCGGATAGTCGGTCAGAATCTGCTCCAGCACGGCGGCGCGGTCATGGAACGAGATGCCCACATGGCGGACCTTGCCCTCGGCCTTGAGGGCGAAGGCCGTCTCATAGGCGCGGCAGTCCCTGTAGTGCTGGTAGTTTGTCGTGCTCTGGGAGTGCATTAAATAAAAGTCAAAGTAATCCACGCCGCAGGCTGCAAGCTGGCTCTCAAAGAACGGGCGAATGTCCTCTTCCTTTTTAAAATAGGACCCGCTCAGCTTGTCGGTCAGGACATAGTCCTCCCGCGGGTAACGGCTGGTCAGGCACTCCTTCAGTGCCAGCTCGCTCTTGCCCTGAAGGTAGCCGTGGGCCGTGTCAAAATAATTGAAGCCCTGCTCCAAAAAGCAGTCCACCATCTGTTTCGTCTGCTCCATATCGACGTCCTCGCCGATCATGGGCAGGCGCATACAGCCGAA
>ENA-ORTV01000814-ORTV01000814.1-human-gut-metagenome-genome-assembly--contig:-NODE-814-length-37038-cov-7.366303_pt1 | contig 37038 bp, 40 predicted proteins | sample MGYA00241915_ERZ509194 | MGnify/ENA primary metagenome ERZ509194 (study PRJEB26280, sample SAMEA2338810) | human gut metagenome | biome: human gut; feature: human-associated habitat; material: faeces... | reverse complement strand
AAGGCGTCAGCGGAGATGCCGCGGAAGTCGCGGACGCGGGGCAGGGCCACGTTGAACAGGCGGTCCAGGAACTCCCACATCTTGTCGCCCCGCAGGGTGACCTTGGCGCCGATGGGCATATCCTCACGCAGCTTGAAGTTTGCGATGGACTTGCGGGCCCGGGTAATGACGGGCTTCTGGCCGGTAATCTGGCTCAGATCGCCCACCACGTTCTCCAGAACCTTGGAGTTTTCACGCGCCTCACCGCAGCCCACGTTCACGACCACCTTGTCGATCTTGGGGATCTGCATGACGCTCTTGTAGCCGAACTGCTTCATCAGGGCGGGAGCGACTTCGGCAGTGTATTTTTCTTTCAGTCTGGCCATTTGTCAGCTCTCCTTTCTCACAGCTCAGCGCCGCAGTGCTTGCACACGCGGGTCTTCTTGCCGCCCTCGATCTTGTGGGCGACGCGGGTGCCCTTGCTGCACTTGGGGCACACCACCTGCACCTTGCAGGCGGCAATGGCGGCCTCGCGCTTCATGATGCCGCCCTCTTCGCCCTGCTTGCGGGGCTTGACGTGGCAGGTCACCATGTTGATGCCCTCCACGACGACCTTGGCTTCGCTGGGGACGGTGCCGAGCACCTTGCCCTGCTTGCCCTTGTCCTTGCCGGACAGGACGATAACGGTATCGCCCTTCTTCACATTCATAGCCATTCTTCAAGCCCTCCTTAGACAACTTCCGGAGCCAGGGAGAGGATCTTGAGGAAGTCCTTCTCACGCAGCTCGCGAGCGACGGGCCCAAAGATACGGGTGCCGCTGGGGTTCTTGTCGTCCTTGATCAGGACCGCAGCATTCTCGTCGAAGCGGACATAGGTGCCGTCTTCGCGGCGGACGCCCTTGGCAGAGCGGACGATAACGGCCTTGACGACCTCGCCCTTCTTGACCTGACCGCCGGGGGCAGCCTTACGCACGGACGCGACGATGATATCGCCGATGTTGCCGTACTTGCGGCCGGAGCCACCGAGAACGCGGATGCACTTGATTTCCTTGGCACCGGTGTTATCGGCGACCTTCAGAAAACTTTCCTGCTGAATCATTGTTCCGGTACCTCCTTACTTAGCTTTTTCGACGATCTCGACCACGCGCCAACGCTTGTCCTTGGACAGGGGGCGGGTCTCCATCACCTTGACGGTATCACCGATACCGCACGTATTGTTTTCATCGTGAGCCTTCAGCTTGTAGGTGCGGCCGACGATCTTCTTGTACAGGGGATGCGCCACGCGGTCAGCGATCGCAACGACGACGGTCTTGTCCATCTTGTCGGAAACGACCTTACCAACGCGGACCTTACGGGAGGAAATTCTCTTCTCTTCCATCTTACTTCTCCTCCTTCTCACGGATCATGGTTTTGACTCGGGCAATATCACGCTTGGTCTGGACGAGCTTCTGGGGGTTATCCAGCTGATTCGTCGCGTGCTGCATGCGCAGCATAAACAGATCTTTCTTCAGGGCGTCGAGCTTGGTGTTCAGCTCAGCAACGCTCATGGCACGAACTTCACTTGCCTTCATCTCATTCACCTACTTCCTGGGTCTCGGCCTCGCGCTTGACGATCTTCGTCTTGATGGGCAGCTTGTGGCTGGCCAGACGGAGCGCCTCACGCGCGACTTCTTCGGAAACACCGGCGATCTCAAACATGATACGGCCGGGCTTGACAACTGCTACCCAATACTCGGGAGAGCCCTTACCGGAACCCATACGGGTCTCGGCAGGCTGCTTGGTAACGGGCTTATCGGGGAAAATCTTGATCCAGACCTGACCGCCACGCTTGGTGTAACGGGTCATGGCGACACGGGCCGCCTCGATCTGGTTGCTGGTGATCCACGCGGGCTCAGTGGCCTGGAGGCCGAACTCACCATAAGTAATGGTGTTGCCGCGGGTCGCCTTGCCGGTCATACGACCGCGCTGAACGCGACGATATTTCACTCTCTTCGGCAGAAGCATTACTGAGCGCCTCCTTCCTTATTCTCAGCCGGCTTGCGATAGCCGCCCTGCGGGCGATCGCCCTGGGGACGGTTGCCGTTGCGGTTGAAGCCGCCCTCACGGCGCTGATAGCCGCCCTGGCCATCACGGCGGGGACGACGGTCACCGTCGCGGCGAGGACGACGCTCACGGCGCTCCTCATACGGCTTGGTGGTATCGAGCGTACGCGGGGTGGTACGCAGGGTCTGGGTCAGGACCTCGCCCTTGTAGATCCAAACCTTCACACCGATGCGGCCGAACGTGGTCGCAGCCTCGGCGAAGCCGTACTCGATGTCGGCACGGATGGTCTGCAGGGGGATGGTGCCCTCGTGATAGTGCTCAACGCCAGCGATCTCGCGGCCGCCGAGACGACCGGAGCAGCAGCATTTGATGCCCTTGGCGCCGGCGCGCATGGCGCGGCCCATGGCGTTCTTCATCGCGCGGCGGTGAGAGATACGCTTTTCGAGCTGCTGGGCGATGTTCTCAGCGACGAGCTGAGCGTTCATGTCGGGATTGCGGACCTCGACGATGTTGAGCTTGACCTTCTTGCCGATCAGAGCCTCGACCGCGAGACGCAGCTTCTCGACCTCCGCGCCGTCCTTGCCGATGACCATGCCGGGACGCGCGCAATGAACGAACAGCGTCACAACATCGTTGCTGCGCTCGATCTCGATCTTGGGCACGCCTGCACCGTACAGGCTCTTCTTGACGAACTTGCGGATCTTGTTATCTTCAACGATCAGGTCGCCGACCTTCTCGTCTCTGGCATACCAGCGGGAGTCCCAGTCTTTGATGACGCCGACGCGCATGCCGTGGGGATTAACTTTCTGTCCCATGAAACTGTCTCCTCCCTTTAGTCTCTCTCAGCGACGGCGAGCGTCACGTGAGAGGTTCTCTTGTTGATGCGGTAGCCGCGGCCCTTGCTGGCGGGGATCATGCGCTTGAGGATCGGGCCGGAAGTCGCGTAGACCTCGGACACGTACAGCTTGGAGGTATCCATGCTGAAGTTGTTCTCGGCGTTGGCGACAGCGCTCTTTAAGAGCTTGACCAGGGGCTCGGACGCAGCCTTGGGGGTCTGCATCAGGAGCGCCATGGCAGTGTTGATGTCCTTACCGCGGATCAGGTCGCAGACGATCTGGACCTTGCGGGGAGAGATGCGGACATATCTCAGATATGCTTTAGCTTCCATGTTCTGCATTCTCCTTCCTTATTTCGTCTTGGTATGGCCGCGGAACGTACGGGTGGGAGCGAACTCGCCCAGCTTGTGGCCGACCATATCTTCCTGAATATAAACGGGAACGTGCTTGCGACCGTCGTGGACGGCGATCGTGTGACCGACGAAGGAGGGGAAGATGGTGGAGCTGCGGCTCCAGGTCTTCAGGACCTTCTTCTCACCGGTCTTGTTCATCTCTTCGACTCGCTTGATCAGCTCAGGGGCAACAAACGGGCCTTTTTTAATGCTTCTGCTCATTTTTACATTGCCTCCTTTTACTTATCGTTACGACGCTTGACGATGAACTTGTTCGTCGGGTTCTTCTTCGAACGGGTCTTGTAACCCATAGCCGGCTTGCCCCACGGGGTCATGGGACCGGGGTGACCGACAGGGCTCTTACCTTCACCACCGCCGTGGGGGTGGTCGTTCGGGTTCATAACGGAACCGCGGACGGTCGGACGGACGCCCATGTGGCGCTTGCGGCCGGCCTTACCGATGTGAACGTTCTCGTGATCGATGTTGCCGACCTGGCCGATGACGGCCATGCAGTTCGTGCGGACGATGCGCACTTCGCCGGAGGGCATACGGATCTGAGCGTCGCCGTTCTCCTTCGCCATCAGCTGAGCAGCAGTGCCGGCGGAGCGGACGAGCTGAGCGCCCTTGCCGGGGTGCATCTCAATGTTGTGGATGACGGTACCGACAGGAATGTTGGCGATGGGCAGGCAGTTGCCGGGCTTGATATCAGCGGAGGCGGAAGAGATGATCTTGTCGCCAGCCTTCAGGCCGACAGGAGCGATGATGTAGCGCTTCTCGCCGTCCTCGTACTGGACGAGAGCGATGAACGCGCTGCGGTTGGGGTCATACTCCAGGCGCAGGACAGTCGCGGGGACGTCCATCTTGTCGCGCTTGAAGTCGATGATGCGGTACTTCTGCTTGTTGCCGCCGCCGTGGTGACGGACGGTGATGCGGCCGTAGCTGTTGCGGCCGGCATGCTTCTTCTGAGACTCGACCAAGCTGCGTTCGGGCTTGGCCTTCTTGTCGATCCCCTCGAAGGCGGACACAGTCATGTGACGGCGGGAGGGGGTAGTGGGCTTAAACGTCTTAATAGCCATTTCTCATATCCTCCTTACACCATGCCCTCGAACAGCTCGATGGTCTTGGAATCTTCAGCGAGCTGCACATAGGCCTTCTTCCAGCTGCGGGTCTTGCCCAGGCGGCCGGCACCGAGGCGCTTGGCCTTGCCGCTGACGTTGAGCGTGTTGACCTTGGCGACCTTAACGCCGAAAGCGGTCTCAACAGCGTTCTTGATCTCCACCTTACCGGCGTCCTTGGCAACTTCGAACACATACTTCTTGTTCGCAACGTCGACCATGGAACGTTCGGTGATGATGGGACGAATAATGATGTCGTAAACGTTTGCCATTACGCGAACACCTCCTCGATGACTGCGAGGGCTTCCTTGTCGATCACGAGGGTCTTGGCGTTGAGCAGATCGTAGACGTTGATGAGCTTCGCGGGCGCGGTGGTGACACCGGGCAGGTTGCGGGCGCTCTTGACAACGACCCCGTTGACCTCGGGAGTGATGACAGCGGCCTTGCCGTCAGCCTTGACGGCGGAGAGGAAGCTGCGGAAGTCCTTGGTCTTGATAGCGTCGAGCGCGATCTTGTCGACAACGACGATCTCGCCCTGGGCTGCCTTGGCGGACAGCACGCTCTTGAGAGCCAGACGCTTGACCTTCTTATTCAGCACATAGCTGTAGCTGCGGGGCTTGGGGGCAAACACGATACCGCCGTGCGTCCACTGAGGGGAGCGGGTGCTGCCCTGACGGGCGCGGCCGGTGCCCTTCTGGCGCCACGGCTTTCTGCCGCCGCCGGAAACCTCAGCGCGGGTCAGAGCGCTCTGCGTGCCCTGACGGCAGTTGGCGAGATGATTTTTGACGACTTCATGAACAACGCTCATGTTCGGCTCGATGCCGAAGATCGCGTCGTTCAGCTCGACGGAACCGACTTCAGCGCCGGTCATGCTGACAACTTTAATCGTAGACATTTATCAAGCACTCCTTTCCTTACATATTTCTGGCGGAAGCCTTCTGCGGGTTGCGGCCGGAAGCCTTCTGCGGGTTCTTGCTGATGTCGGCACCAGCCTGCTTGATCTTGTGGACCTTGACGGTGGTCTTCACGGTGACGAGGCTGCCCTTGGGACCGGGAACCGCGCCACGGACGACGAGCATGTTGAGCTCGGGGTCGACCTTGACGACCTCAAGGTTCTGGATGGTGACAGTCTCCACACCGTACTGGCCGGGGCCGATCTTGCCCTTGAAGATACGGCTGGGGTCGGTGGTGGAGCCCATGGAACCGGCGTGACGGTGGACAGGGCCGCCGCCGTGGGTCATACGACCGCGGCTGGCGTTCCAGCGCTTGATAACGCCGGTGTAGCCGTGACCCTTACTCGTACCGGTGACGTCAACGAAGTCGCCGGACTTGAAGGTGTCCGCCTTGATGATGGCGCCGAGCTCGAGCTCGGAAGCGTTGTCAAGGTCAAACTCACGCAGGTACTTCTTGGGGGAAACGCCAGCCTTGTTCAGGTGGCCGAGTTCAGGCTTGGAGAGCTTCGCTTCGCGAATGTCCTCGTAGCCAAGCTGGACAGCCTCATAACCGTCTTTCTCGCTGGTCTTCTTCTGAGTGACCACGCAGGGACCGGCCTCGATAACGGTGACCGGGATCACATGGCCCTTTTCGTCGAAGATCTGAGACATGCCAACTTTTCTGCCGATGATTGCTTTCATGTATGATCCTCCTGTAAAGGTTATTGGTCGGCTTAGTTAGCGGCAACTCCCGCCATTGCTCTGCCGACTTGACCCCGCCCATCTCACGCAAGTCGATGGGCTTTTGGGTAGAGCAACAAAGGTAATTTCAAAAAACGGCGAGCCGTTTTTTGAGTTTGGTTTACAGTTTGTTTTGCGCACTCGCTGTGCTCGCACACAAACAAACCGAGAGGTGTTTTTGTCCACGCGCATGTCGCGGTCAAAAACGTTTTCATTGGTTTCGCGTCTGCGGACGCGAAATGTAATGAAGCGAGGGATCAGAGCTTGATCTCGATCTCAACGCCGGCGGGAAGCTCGAGACCCATCAGAGCCTCGACCGTCTTGGGGCTGGAGTTGGTGATGTCGATCAGGCGCTTGTGGGTGCGGCGCTCAAACTGCTCACGGCTGTCCTTGTACTTATGCACAGCGCGCAGGATGGTGACGACTTCCTTCTTGGTGGGCAGAGGGATGGGGCCGGAGACGGTAGCGCCGGTGCGCTTGGCGGTCTCGACGATCTTCTCTGCGCTCTGGTCGATGACCTGGTGGTCATAGGCCTTGAGACGAATGCGGATCATTTCTTTTGCCATTTTCGGTTTCTCCTTCATTTTGTACGGTTTTCTTGCTTTGTCGAAGCCGTACGGTGAGAGGTTTTCTTGTACGCTTATCCGTGCGTATCATTCCGGCTCATAGAAAAACCGGCACGAATAAACGGCCGGTCCACACATGGCGCAGCGATCTACGCAACGTACAGATATTCTCTCAGCCGCCCGATGTTCGGACATACTCCCCGAAAGTTACCTCAGAAACCTGAGCAATCTCCCGGTTCATCGCAATATCGCGCAAATAGGGCAGGATGCGCCCAATCGCGGACTTGCATATAGTACCAAATTCCGTTGCGCATGTCAAGACAAATTTCACTTTTTTCTTGAGAATTTTTTTAGCAGTCTCTTTTCGCGGCAACTGTGGCGGATTTGGCGCAAAAACGCGGCATATTGCCCCCTCCCTGCCGATATATTTAGGGGCAAAGGAGTTGATGGACATGGCAATGGCCTGGCTTTGGACGGGAATGGTGGCAGTCTCGCTCATTTTCGGCGCGCTGACAGGAAACTTGAATGCGCTCAGCGCCGCCGCACTCGAGGGCGCGCAGAGCGCGGTCGAGCTGTGTTTGGCGATGTGCGGCGTGATGTGCCTCTGGACGGGCGTGATGGAAGTGATGAACCAGTGTCATCTCACCGACCGCCTCGCTTCCCTCTTCCGCCCGCTGCTCAAGAGGCTCCTGCCGAACGCGAGCCGCGACAGTGAGACGCTGGCCGCGATCTCCGCTAACCTCTCTGCCGATCTTTTGGGCCTTGGCAACGCGGCCACGCCGCTCGGCATCCGCGCCGCCTGCCGTATGAGCCGCGGCTGCAAGGGTACCGCATCGGATGAGCTGTGCCTGCTCGTCGTTTTGAATACGGCGTCCATTCAACTGTTGCCCACCACGCTCGCAGGCGTGCGCGCTTCGCTCGGTACCGCCGACCCGTTCGACATTCTGCCCGCCGTGTGGCTGACGTCGCTTCTGTCCGTCCTCGCAGGGCTCCTTGCCGCAAAGCTCTTCGCCCACTTCTGGAGGAATTGAACCTATGGCGCTCTCTACGCTCATCGTGCCCGTACTGCTCACCTTCACGGCCTGCTTTGCCCTCGGCAAGCGTGTCGACGTCTACTCCGCCCTCACCAAAGGCGCGGAGGAGGGACTCACGGTGCTGCTGCACATTCTGCCGTCACTCATCGCACTGCTCTCCGCCGTCTACATGTTCCGTGCGTCCGGCGCGATGGAGGCGCTCGGCGCGCTTTTAGCCCCCGCACTCGACAGAATCGGCATCCCCGCCGAGACCGCGCCGCTTCTCTTCATCCGCCCCATCTCCGGCAGCGGCGCGCTGGCTGTCGGATCGGAGATCATGGACTCCTACGGTGTCGATTCCTACATCGGCCGCGTTGCGGCGGTCATGCTTGGCTCGAGCGAAACGACGTTCTACACCGTCGCCGTCTATTACGGCGCGGCGGGCATCACGAAAACGCGCTATACTATCCCCGCCGCGCTCTGCGCCGACGTGGTGATGTTCCTCGCATCCGCGTTTTTTGTGCGGCTACTCATGGGCGCGTAAAAAGGAGCCGCCGCAGGCAGCTCCCTTTCCTTTATTCTTCTGTTCTCACGCGGATGCGCAGGGCGCATTTTCCTCTCTGCCCGCCGATAGTAATTGCATAGCGCAGGGCCAGCATCCCGCCGTCCTCGTCGAGCTTCCACTTGACCGACTCCGCCTTCACTGCGACCGGCAAGGTTCCGTAGGGCACGGCATAGAATGAGGTGTGCTCCTTCCCCTCCGCAAAGACCATCTCGCTCGTCACCTCGCCTGTGCGCGTCAGAATGACGCAGTCCGGCGCGAGGGCAAGGCGCGTCGCGGTGGTCACCTTGCCGTCCCCGTCCGTTTCCTCATAGCGCAGGAGATAGCCGTCGCGCGTTTCCTCCATCGTGCCGCGCACGCGGAGATCTGAGCTGTCGGCGCTCATGCCTTCGTATTGCTGCTCGCCGTGCACGGTGAGCCAAACGTTTCTTCTCATACTGTCCTCTTTCTCATTTGTTTCTGTCATCATACTACGGCGGGGAGCGGGACACAAGCGCATTTGCATTTTTTGTGCGTTTCCCTGTTTTTGCTATGGTAAAATGCAAAAGCGCGTGCTATAATCTCCGGTAAGCAGATTCTCTGTTCCGTCAAAGGAGGCGTCACTATGAAAATTGATCTGACGGAAAAGCAATTCCGCCGTCTTCTTGATCTGGTCTACGTCGGCAACTGGGTGATGAACTCCACCCGCGGCGACGACCGTATCCGCGAATACGACGATGTAGAGAGCACCGTCTTTGCCAACTGTCTCTCCCACGGCATGGTACCGCTGGTCGAGGCCTATCAGGGCGAACTGATCCCCTCGCGCGCATTTGCCGAGGGCGGCATCCACGAGGCCATCATGGCCTACGAGGACACGATGTTTTTCGAAATTCTCGCTCAGGAGCTTGCCCTGCGCGATATGGATAGCGACGCGCCCACGCCCGAAAATGTCGACGAGCTGCGCGAGCGTATGGACACGTACTTAGGCGAATTCGAGCAGCACGGCACCGACAACATCACCGTTGAAATGTAAAAGTGTAACAGAAGGCAAAGAGGTCTCCGCTTAAAAAGCGGAGACCTCTTTATCTTCGCGGCCGCAGCCGCGAAATGTTTTTGATCCATAAATCGCCGCGACAAGTGCGTGGCGATTTATTCTTCTCGCTCCGCGCGTGTCGAGCCGCCCTACGGGCGGCAAGGCACGAAGCGGAGCGCATCCCCTATTTTTTAAGGATGCCAACGGCATCCTTAAAAAATAATCACGTCTTGATTCCCATCGTCTCCCACTTGCCGCTGCGGTAGCGCAGGAAGAAGATGACGCCGCGCACCGACCAGTCTACGATCGCGTGCGCGAACCACACGCCGATAACGCCGTAGCCCATGTATTTGCCCAGCACATACGCAAGCATCACGCGCACGACCCACATCGTCAGCATGCTGGCGAGCATCGTGAACTTCGCGTCGCCCGCCGCGCGCAGGAAGCCCGGCACCATAAACGCCGGTACCCAGATGAAGATGGATGAGATGCCGTGGATCAGCGTGACCGTGACGGCGAGCTTTTCCGCCTCGGGAGAAACGTTGTAGACGCGCATGATGAGCGGCAGCAGCGCGATGATCGTCAGGTTGACGGCCGCCATGATGCCGTACGTCCACTTGGCGATCTTTTTGAGGTATGCGCGCGCCTGATCGAATTCACCCGCGCCGACGCACTGGCTCACAACTGCGGCAAGGCCCAGGTTGAGCGCCTGGCCCGCAAAGCAGTTGAAGTTTCCAAGGGTGTTGCCAATGGCGTTCGCCACCATCGATGCCGTACCGAACGTCGAAATCAGGCTGAAAAGCACGAGACGCCCCAGCTGGAACATGCCGTTTTCGACGCCGCTTGGCACGCCGATGTAGAAGATGTTCTTCATTAGGCGCATATCGACACGAAAGCCGCGGATATCAGAAAGGTGCAGCATCAGATCGCGGTTGAAAAGCAGCGAAAGGATGACGACTGCCGCGATCGTGCGGGACACGAGCGTCGGGATCGCGACGCCCGCGACGTCCATACCGAAGCCAAAGATCAAAACGGCGTTGCCGATCACGTTGATACTGTTCATCAGGAGCGAAACTTTGAGCGACACGTCGCTGTGGCCCATCGTGCGGAACAGCGCCGCGCCGCCGTTGTAGAGCGCGATGCCGGGGATGGACGCCATCACATATAAATAATAGGTGTTCGTCGCCGCCATGACGTCTGGCTCGATATGGCCGAACATCACGGTCAATATCTGCGTGCGGAACAGGTACAGCAGCGCCACGAAGAAGACCGACACCGCGCCGAGCAGCGCGATGAGCTGCTGGCCCGCGTTGCAGGCATCCTCCTTCTGCCTCTGTCCGATATACTGGCCCGCGACGGCTGCGCCGCCGGTCGCCATCGCCGAGAAAATGTAGATCATCAGATTGCTGATCGAATCGACCAGCGACACCGCGCTGATCGCCGCGTCGCCGACGGTCGCGACCATCAGCGAGTCAGCAAGTCCCACCGTGATGGCCAAAAACTGCTCGAGCAGCAGCGGCCACATCAGCGTGACGAGCTGGTGGTTCGTAAACATCATATCCTTGTCAGCGCGCACCGGCGCTGCCAGCTTGCCCATGCTTTCACTCTCCTTGTATCGTTTGAGCCTGTATCATAAGCCATTTGCCGTTGTTTGTCAACGCCGCGTCAAAGAAGATACGGTTTCAGTGCCGTGCCCCAGACTTCGACGAGCTTTTCCTTCGTCCATCTGGCGTTAGCCGGCGAGGTGGACGGCAGTTGGACGGCCTCGCGCCCGAGCTTCGCGCGGCAGTATTTTTTGTAGCAGGCGTAGGACGTGCCGCCGTTGCAGAAGATGGCCCGAATGTCCGCCGCGTCCAAAATGACGGACAGGTCGTTCGGCACGACGTTCGTGATGCTCGCGTCCGACGATCCCACGATCTCGCACGAGCCGATGGTATCCCACATGGCGATGCCGTGGCGCAGAACCATCGCTTTCTTCTCTTCGCCGCTCTTCGGCGTTTTCTCTTCCAAAACGGCGGCGAGCGTCGGCCAGAAGCGGTTCTGCGGGTGCGCGTAGAAGAACGCCGCCTCCCTTGACTTGACCGACGGGAACGAGCCCAGGATCAGCACGCGCGACTTTTCGTCATACAGCGGCGGAATATTATGGACCTGCGTCTTAAGCTCCATTTTCTCGTCCCCTTTCTGCCTTTTTCGCCATTTTAACACAGGAACATCAAATCGCCAAGTCCCGTTTCACGCGCCTGCGCCCGCTTTGCAGTGGAAATGGGTTGGCTTTTTGCAAAAATCATGCTATGATAGAATTGATATATAATAAAATGTAAGCGCCCGCCTTATGCGGGCGCGGCCATCTTTGAGAAAGGACCGCTATGAAAGACGACGACAATCACATTCTTCTTTTAGAAAAGGGCAAACGAGGCCTCTTGCAGATCATCTTCGGCCGCACGGGCATCATCATCGTTTCGCTGATCATGCAGATCTTGTTCCTCTTTGCCGCCTTTTACAAGCTCGAGGGCTTTCTGCCCTACTTCTGGGGCGGCAACACGCTGCTGTCAGCGGCGGTCGTGCTGTTTCTGTTCGGCAACGACGACAACCCGACCATCAAGCTCACGTGGTTTTTCATCCTCGCGGTGCTGCCGGTGTTCGGCTTGATTCTGTATATTTACATCAAGACCGACCTCGGCCATCGGCTGATGATCCGCCGCTACAACGACATTCTGTCGCAGACGGAGCACTTCGCCCCCTCGGAAAGCGCGTGTTCCAAGGAGGAATTACCGGAGGAGCTCCAAAGCCTTGCCTCCTACCTGAATTCCTGCGGCTTCCCCTGCTATCAAAACACACAGGCGCAATACTTCCCCCTCGGCGACGATGCGTTCGAGGTCATGTGCGACGAGCTCCAAAAGGCCGAGCACTTCATCTTCCTCGAGTATTTCATCGTCAGGGAGGGCTACATGTGGGGCCGCATCCTTGAAATTCTCAAGGAAAAGGTCAACGCGGGCGTCGAGGTGCGCGTGCTGTACGACGGCACCTGCGCGGTCGCACTCCTCCCCTATTCCTACCCGCAGAAGCTCGAAAAGCTCGGCATTGCCTGCAAGATGTTCGCGCCGCTGCGCCCGTTCGTCTCCACGCACTACAACTACCGCGACCACCGCAAGATCATGGTCATCGACGGCAAGGTCGGCTTCACGGGCGGCATCAACCTCTCGGATGAGTACATCAACCGCACCTCGCGCCTCGGCCACTGGAAGGACACAGCCATTGCCCTGCGCGGCGACGCCGTGCGCAGCCTGACGCTGATGTTTTTGCAGATGTGGGACGTCAGCTCCGTGCACTTTACGCCCGAAGTCTACAGCAAGTATCTCGACGTGCCGCAGCCGGTGCGCGAAAAGGAAGCGGGCTATGTCATCCCCTACGGCGACAGCCCGCTCGACCGCGACCTCGTCGGCGAGATGGTGTATATGGACATCATCAACCGCGCCAACCGTTACGTACACATCATGACGCCGTATCTCATCATCGACAACGAGATGATCACGGCGCTGACCTACGCCGCGCGCCGCGGCGTGGAGGTGCAGCTCATTCTGCCGCATGTGCCCGACAAGGAGATCGCCTTCTCGCTCGCGCATACGTATTACCGCAGGCTGCTTGAAAACGGTGTACAGATCTACGAGTACGAGCCGGGCTTCGTTCACGCGAAAGTCTTCGTCAGCGATGACTGCAAGGCGACCGTCGGCACGATCAATCTGGACTACCGCAGCCTGTACCACCACTTTGAATGCGGCACGTACCTCTATGCGTCCCCCGAAGTCCCAAAAATTGAGCAAGACTTCCAGCAGACGCTCGCCAAGTGCGTCCGCGCGGACGCAGAGCTTCTCAAAAACGACCCATTTATGCGAAAGCTCATCGGCCCCGGCATGCGCATCATCGCCCCGCTGCTGTAAGAAGTAAAAAAGTCGAAACCGAAAGGTTTCGACTTTTTTACTTCTCAATTACTTTTCGAGCTGCTCGAGCGCGCTGCACACGGCAGTGCGCTCCTTCTGCACCGCCTCATAGAGCGGCTGTACGCTTTCAGGCATCGAATCCTGACCGCGCAGCGCTTCCGTCATCTGAGAGCTGGCGTGGGCGAGCGAGCCGAGGCCAAGGTTCAGCGCCACACCCTTGAGCGTGTGCACCGCGCGGAACGCCGTGTTTGAGTGTGCAGCCCTCGTCCTTTTTCGTCAGCTCCATGCAGATCGTCGGGTCGCCCAGGCGCTCCTTTGTCTCCTTCTGCATTCCAAGCGCTTTTTCCATCTGCTCGTTCGTGATGACGCTCGACGAGACCAGAAGATCGCCCAAACGCATGTACGCCATATTCATCCGCCTCCGTCTGCTATCTGCCGATGTATGTTAAGAAGTTGTATATCAGGAAAAATATGCTATTGCTATAAACTTTTTCTAAAAATTGTCAATAATGTTCAATATTTCTCCCCATTTCGCACATATTTTACAATCCATATTTCTTTTTTCCTCAAATTTATCGTGCATTTTTTACCGTCCGCTGACGGCTCTCCCGTTTTTTTGCGGAAACGCTTCGCCCTTTCCGCTCTTTTTTCAATCATTTCTGGCAAAACAGCAGGAAAAACCGGGAAAATTTCCCTTGAATGTTCCGTGGTTCTGTGCTAAGTTTACACTAAGTATCAAATGTTTCTTAAAAACACGCATAAACAGTTTTTGTTTGGCACTGGCTTTTCCGGTGCCTATTTTCTTGTCCGCCCGCCCCGCGGCGGCATTTCTACAAAAGAGCGCGCCCTAAAATGCGTATGAGGTCTACACTATGGTCGAAGCCAGAATCCTGATCGCGGACGATTCGAAAATGAACCAGCAGATCCTTTCCGAAATCCTCGGCGACCGCTACGAATACCTCTATGCCGACGACGGCTTGCAGGCGCTTGAGCTGCTGCACTCTGAGTTCGACATCGACCTGCTGCTGCTCGACATCAACATGCCCCGCCTCGACGGCTTCGGCGTGCTCGAGGTGATGAAGCAGCGCAACTGGCTGCAGGAGATCCCCGTCATCATCACCTCGTCCGAGGATGACGAGTCGTTCATCCAGAAGGCCTACGACCTCGGCGTGACGGATTACATCCGCCGCCCGTTCAACCTGACGGTCACGCAGCGGCGCGTGAGCAACGCACTCACGCTCTACGCGCGCCAGAAGCACCTCGTCCACCTGGCCGAAGAGCAGGTCTACGAGCGCGAGAAGACGAACAGCGCCACCATCAACATTCTGAGCCACGTCGTCGAGTCGCGCAACTTCGAATCCGGCACGCACATCCTCCACGTGCGCACCATCACCAACATTCTGCTGCGCCAGCTCGTCTGCACATCTCGGAACGGCGCGCAAAATAGAAAGGAAGCATCATGGCTCACAACAAATTTCTCCCCCGCGTGCTCGCCGCAGCGGCGGCGATGATGCTGCTCGCAGGCTGCAGCAGCAAGGCAGACCCCGGATTTTCCCCGGCGAACCCTGTCAATATCACGATCTGGACGTACTACAACGGCGAACAGCTCGAAGCGTTCAACGCGCTCGTCGATGAGTTCAACTCGACCGTTGGCAAGGAGCAGGGCATCACGGTTGAGAGCTCCAGCCACGGCAGCGTGACCGATCTTGAGAACAACGTGCTCGCTTCTGCAGAGGGCAAGGTCGGTGCCGAGGCGATGCCCAACATCTTCTCCGCCTACGCCGACACTGCCTACGCGCTCGATGAGATGGGTCAAATTGCCGATCTGAGCGATTATCTAAGCGAAGAGGACCGCACCGCCTTTATTGAGGACTATCTGAGCGAAGGCGACTTCTCCGGCTCGGGCAGTATCAAGATCTTCCCCGTCGCCAAGTCGGCGGAGCTGCTGTTTCTCAATGAAACGGACTGGGAGCCGTTCGCCGCCGCCACAGGCGCAACCTATGACGACTTGGCCACGATCGAAGGCCTCGTCTCCGTCGCCGAACGCTACTACGAGTGGACCGACGCGCAGACGCCCGACATCCCGAACGATGGACGCGCGTTCTTCGGCCGCGACGCGATGGCGAACTACATGCTCATCGGCGCCAAGCAGCTCGGCTGCACGATCTTCGACGCACAGGACAGCAGCATGACGCTGAACTTTGACCATGATACCGTGCGCACCCTCTGGGATAACTACTATGTACCCTTCATCAAGGGCTACTTTTCCGCAAGCGGCCGCTTCCGCAGCGATGATGTGAAGACCGGCAATATCATCGCCTACGTCGGCTCCTCCTCGAGCGCGACGTTCTTCCCCACGCAGGTCATCGCCGACGACATGGACAGCCACGACATCACGCGCAAGGCGCTTGAAAGCCCGAAGTTTGCGAACGGCGAGGACTACGCCGTGCAGCAGGGCGCGGGCATGGTCGTGACGAAGGCGAGCGACGCCGAGATTCAGGCGAGCCTCGTGTTCCTCAAATGGTTCACCTCACCCGAGCACAACATCACGTTCTCTGTCGACTCAGGCTACCTCCCCGTCACGCACGAGGGCAACTCCATCGACGCGATCCGCGCAAGCGGTCTTGCCCTCAGCGACGAAATGGACGAAGTCCTCTCCGCCGCAGTCGACACGGTCAACGCAAACCATCTCTACACGCCCCACGCCTTCTCCGGCGGCACGAACGCCCGCGCCATTCTTGAATATTCCATGAGCGATAAGGCAAGCGCCGACCGCGCCGCGGTCAAAGAGGCAATGGCGCAGGGACAGAGCTTTGAAGAGGCCTCGGCGCAGTTCCTTTCCGACGAATGCTTTGAAGCCTGGTATCAGGATACGCTTGCATCGCTTGAGGCCTTTCAGGGCTGAGTGACTGTTCAATGACAAAAAGGGGCAGTTTTATGTTCTTTCGCAAACCATCGGATCATGTGCCGCATGTCACCATCTTCCATACGATCCTGCGCTCCATGCTCTGGATCCTGTTCATCGAGATCGCGCTGCTTGTCGGCATTCTCTATCTCTGCCGCATCAACACGAGCCTTGAGCAGAATGCTGTCGACATCTTGCAGATACAGACGGAAAACCGCCAAAACTATCTGCAAGGCCAGATGCTCGACGCGCAGGACCTCTCGTCGCTTGCGGGCAAGATCAACGCCGTGACGCAGTCCATGCTCGACGACGGCGAGATCAGCCTCGACACACTCGACAGCGGCAGCGACGCCGCATCCCCCCTGCTGCTCTCGATCGGCGACAGCCTGATTTCCTCGATGCGCCATCGCCCCGTCACCGGCATTTTTGTCGTGCTCAACACGCACGATCTCGACACACGCGAAAAGGGCGAGCCGCTGCCCTGCCTTTACCTGCGCGACCTTGACCCGAATTCCTCCCCCTCGCAGCGCAATTCTGATCTTATGCTCGTGCGCGCACCCGCACAGGTCGTACAGTCACTCTACATTGCGACCGACACGAGCTGGACGCCCTCGATCAACTATGGGGCCAACGGCAGCAGTGGCTTTCTCTATCCTGTCTTTCAGGCAGCCTACCACGGAAACGGCGAACTGGACGCCGCGGACTACGGCCACTGGACGTCCTCGCCCTACACGCTCTCCGGCGACGATCACTCCGCCATCGCCTACACCATCCCGCTTATTTTAGATGACGGCACGGTCTACGGCGTGCTCGGCGTCGAAATTCTTGAAAGCTACCTGCAAGCCCTGCTGCCGGGCACCGAGCTGCAGAACGACAGCTCGGGCACCTATCTTCTCGGCGTCGCATCGAATTCCGCCATCGGAAAAGACGACCTTACCGTCAGCGTCATCTCCGCCTCCCCCGCTGCAAATGCGCCACAGCAATCCTATGACCAGGCGCTGCTGCTCAAGCCGTCAAAGCGCGGCGGCTACCAGAGTGACTCCCCCCTCGGCCTTTGTCACGCCGCCGTGGCACCGCTGACGCTCTACAACCGCAACGCGCCGTTTTCCAATGAGCAAATGCTGCTTATCGGCTCGGTGCCGGTATCGGCGCTTTACGCCTTTTCAGGCGATGTGGTGCGGCTTTTGATCATCGCGGTCCTCGTCGTGCTCACCTCAGGACTTTTCAGCAGCCTTGTGCTGGCGCGCAAACTCTCGCGCCCGATCTCGCGCCTTTCCGACGAGGTCGCGCACGCGCGTGAAAGACGCAGCTCCATCCCCATGCTCTCCGCCACCGGCATCATCGAGCTCGACCGGTTCTCCTCCGCGTTCACGCAGCTCGGACGCGAGGTGCTCGATACTTCGACCAAGTTTCTGCGCATCATGAACATGGCAAGCGTGGAGCTCGGCGGCTATGAGCTGCGCTCCGCTCCCGACAGCATCTATGTCACCGACAATTTCTTCGACCTTCTCGGCATGCCCGGCGTTGACGCAGATGACTTAACAGCACAGAGTTTCCGCGAGCTTTTGCAGCGCTTTGAGCGCTCGTGCCCCCACTCCCCCGCGCCCGACGGCGCGATGCTCTACCACATCCGTCTGCCAAGCGGCAAAGAGCGCTACCTTCGCATCGAGACGACGCACGAGGACGGCGCACAGGTTGGCCTTGCCGAGGATGTAACCGCCAACACGCTTGAAAAGCTGCGCATTGAGCACGAGCGCGACTATGACACGCTCACAGACCTCTACAACCGCCGTGCCTTCCGCCGCATCTGCGCCGAGTTCTTCTGCTCACCCGAAAAGCTCGGCCACGCGGCGCTTTTGATGTTCGACCTCGACAACCTCAAGCAGATAAACGACACATTCGGCCACGACTGGGGCGACGAGTACATCCGCCTCACAGGCGAATGCTTTGCCAAGAATGCTCCCGCGCGTACCGTCTGCGCGCGCATCAGCGGCGATGAGTTCAATGCACTCTTCTACGGCTACAACGATCAGGATACGCTGCGCGCAGACATCTGCGCGCTGAAAGCCGCCCTTGAGCAGTCTGTCGTCCAGCTTCCCAGCGGCCGTGAGCTGCGCGTGAGCGTCTCCGGCGGTGTCGCGTGGTATCCCGAGAGCAGCACAAATCTCATCACACTGCGCAAATACGCGGACTTTGCCATGTATCAGGTCAAGCACTCGCGCAAGGGCGAGCTGCTGGAATTCGACCCTGAGGTCTACCGCACCAGCCTGCAGGAAAGACGCTGCCATGAGGAGTTCCGCCGTCTCATCAACGAGGAGCTTGTCACCTATCACTTCCAGCCGATTATCGACGCGAAGGACGGCAGCGTTTTTGCCTATGAAGCGCTCATGCGCGTGGATCTTCCCACGCTGCACTCCCCTGCTGACGTGCTGCGCCTCGCGCGCGAGGAAAACTGCCTGCACGAGGTCGAGCGCATCACGTTCTTCCGCGCGTCAAGTGCATATCAGACGCTTGAAAACGCCGGTAAGGTCGTGCCCAGCGCGCTGCTGTTCGTCAACTCGATTGCAAGCCAGTATCTAACGCCCGATGAGCTTTCGGAATACTCCGCGCGCTACGCCTCGATCCTGCCGCGCATCGTCATTGAGATCACGGAGGAAGAGGTGCTCGACCCCAAGGCGCTGCGCATCAAGCAGACGATCTGTGGCAGCTCTGGTGCGTTCGCGCTCGACGACTACGGCAGCGGCTACAGCAACGAGCGCAGCCTTCTCGAGCTCTCGCCCAACTACATCAAGATCGACCTTTCCATCATCCGCGACATCGACACCGACGCCAATAAGCGCCAGATCGTGTCGAACACCGTGTCCTACGCGCACCAGCGCGGCATGAAGGTCGTGGCCGAGGGCCTTGAGACCGCGGACGAGGTACGCACCGTGCTGTCGCTCGGCGTCGACCTTCTGCAGGGCTTCTTCCTCGCGATGCCGCAGGTCGAACCCGGCAGCGCAAGCGAAGAGAGCCTCGCCGTCATCGCCGAGGTGCACGGCCAGAGCGACGAGAGTCAAATTTCGATATTTGGCGTCGACAAGCAGTAAATATCGCAAAAAGGCTCACGAAAGCATTGCTTTCGTGAGCCTTTTTCTTTTATCCGTTCTCTTTCGCCGTGCGGGCGCATTCGATGATCGTGCGCACCGCGCGGTCGATGTTGATGGGCTTGGAGAGGTGGGCGTTCATGCCCGCAGCGAGGCATTTTTGAATGTCCTCATGGTAGGCGTTGGCTGTGAGGGCGATGATGGGGATGTGCTCCGCCTCCGCCATGCCCGCGATGGCCTGGCAGTAGAAGTCAAACAGCTCCGGCAGCTTCACCGCCTGCGAGACGATCTTGAACTCCCCGCTCTCGATGCGCGAGATATCCAGCACATCGTCGATGAGCTCCTGCAGATTGCCGCCGCTGATCTGGATCTTTTCCAGGCACTCTTTCATCTTGCCCGGGTCGTCCGCATGCTGTAAGGCGATGTTCGTAAAGCCCATGATGACGTTCATCGGCGTGCGGATGTCGTGCGACATGCGCGAGAGGAACTCGGACTTTGCCTCGTTCGCGCGGCGTGCCGCATCTGCCGCGCTCATCAAGTCCTTTTCGCGGCGTTTTTCTTCGCTGTAAAGGCGCATCGCAAAGAGCACCTGCTCCGCTTCGCCATTTTCCCCGCGCGTCTGCACGATGAAGCGCGCGAGATGCCAGTTGCCATCCTTCACAGGGTATTCAAGCATCACGGAATCATCGTACCGCAATCTCTCCGCGAGCGTCGAAAGGTCAAAAAACGGTTCAACATAGGGCAGATACTCCGGCACGATGCTCTGCTTGCTCGCTGCGCTCATATGGATGCTTGCTTTACCGCTGTGTCCGGTCAGCCGGTGCATCCGCCGCTCGCTTGCAATCTCCTCATAATGGCCCGTGCGGGAGCAGGTCGCCCGCGGAGTTGGAGTGCTCCTCGATCTTGACGATCTCGGCCCGGTCGTTCATCAGATCCACGCGGTAGACGGACGTGCTGTCCTTGCAGAGCACCTTGAGTATCTGCTGCTCAAGCTTCACGGCCTGCAAATTTTGCTCGAGCGACTTTTGCTTCTCTTCCAGCAGCGTCAGCATGCGCAGATTCTCCCGCGCGCTGCCGAGGTGTCCGCCGACAAAGGCGAGCAGGCGGAGCTTATTGTCCGTCAGCGTCCGCTGCGGGTTGTCAAGGCCGAAAAAGCCGCTCAAGCTGCCGCGGTAAAAGACCGGCACCGCGATCTCGGAGCGAATGCTCTGCGCCTTTAAGAGCTCGTACTCGCTCGGCATCTGCGTTTTCACATCTTCAATATTGGGAATGACGATCGTCTCGCCGCGGCCGAAGACCTCCAGCCAGTAGGGCATGTCCGAGGGAAAGATCTCCGTCAGGTTGTCGATCTGCGGCGCGACGCCGTTCGCGCACCACTCAAAGGTGTTGCAATAGGCCTCCGCCGTCCCCTCCAGCCGCTCGAAGAGAAACACGCGGTCAGACTGCATGGCCTCGCCGATCAGACTCAGCAGGCGGTAGACCAGCTCGTCCATCTCCTCCTTGCTGCGGGAGCGGTCGATGCGCGCGAGCTGATCGATGAGCGCAAGGCTGTATTCTGCCGCAATGCTCGCCCCTGCGGTCGCGGGCGGATGTTCTGCTTGCTTCATGCGCTTGTCTCCTTTGCGGCGTTTACACTCGTCATAAATATGCAAAATTGGTCATAGTTTGTTTACTATAGCATGGGGTAGTTCGAAAGAAAAACGAAGTTGTCCCTCCCGTCGATCGTTCGGCATCACCGCACAAAAAGTGCGCCGGCTCGTTGAGCCGGCGCACTTTTATTTGTTTTCACATTCTGACACTTTACTTCTTCTTGCCGCCGAGGAATTCCGGCAGGGGCTTGCCCTGCTTGAGCCACTGGTGATACTCGGCCGTCGCGGCGAACTCGACGTCGCCCGCAGAGTTGAGCGCGGTCTCGACAGAGTCCTGAATGACGCCGATGATGAAGCCGACGCCGACGACCTGCATCGCGATGTCGTTCGAGATGCCGAACAGCGAGCACGCCATCGGGATGAGCAGCAGCGAGCCGCCCGCCACGCCGGAAGCGCCGCACGCGCCGAGGGCCGACATGATCGAGAGCAAAATCGCCGCGGGCAGCGAGACCTGCATACCCAGCGTATTGGCCGCGGCCAGCGTCATGATGGTGATGGTGATGGCCGCGCCGTCCATGTTGATCGTCGCGCCGAGGGGGATAGAGACGGAGTAGAAGTCCTTGTCCATGCCGAGCTTTTCGCACATCGCCATGTTCACGGGGATGTTCGCTGCGGAAGAGCGGGTGAAGAACGCCGTCAGGCCGCTTTCACGCAGGCAGCGGAACACCAGCGGATAGGGATTGCAGCGCAGATAGATGAAGATGATGATGGGGTTGATGACAAGCGCCATGAAGAGCATCGTGCCGACCAAAAGCAGCAGGAGCTTGCCGTACTGGGTGAAGATCGCAAGGCCGTTGCTCACAACGTTTGTGAACACAAGGCCCATGATGCCGAACGGTGCCAAATTGATGATCCAGCGCACGATGGTGGACACCGCGTCCGCCGTGTTGCTGAGGAAGACCTTCGTCGAGTCCGCACCGAGCTTCTTCATCGCCACGCCGAAGAGACAGCCCCACATCAGAATGCCGATGTAGTTGCCGTTCATAATGGCGGAGATGGGGTTCGAGACGATGTTGGACAGCAGCGTGTGCATGACCTCGCCAAGGCCCTGCGGGATGACCTCGGCCTCAGCGGCCTCGGCCAGCAGGAGCGTCTGCGGGAAGAGCATGCTGGTCACAACGCTCAGCGCCGCGGCGACGAACGTCGTAAGCATGTAGAGCCACACGACCGTGCCGAAGCGGCGGTCGAGCTTGGACGAGCCCTGCGCCAGCGCGCTCGCCACGATGACGAACACCAGCACGGGGGCAATGCCCTTGAGCGCGCCGACAAACAGGTTGCCAAGCTCCTTTAACCACGTCGCGCCGGGACAGACCAGCGCCAGGATCACGCCGACGACAAGGCCGATCGCGATACGCAAAATCAGGCTGACGCCGTTATACGCGGCGGCAATTTTTTTAAGGGTCTTCATAAAGGGATTCATAGGGGCATCTTCTTTCTTTTCAAAATCTAACGCTCTTACGATCCTCTTCTCTCTGCTCAGGCCGCAAAGGCGCTTTCACTAACGGCCTTTATTATATCTTTATGTGCAGAAAATTGCAAGGAGCGGACAGATGTATTTCTACGAAAAACACTTCAATGACAGAAATTCGTCATTATCGCCATGAGATCTGCTGTCTGTCGCCGTCTCGCAGCACGAAAAAGTCTTTTCTGTCCGCACGCCATAAAATTCTTGCGCAGGCGAACGGATTCTATTGACATCTTTGGGCATTTTTGCAAGAATCCGATTCGTCTGTCAAAAAACACAGCACAAATAATAACACTCATCGGATCATACCGACGGGTGTTATTTACATAACCGCATTTTACATCGGCTCAGCGTGTTCGCCGCAAAGTGCAACAATGGTCAGCGCAAACAGCTCCGCGCTTCGCACGATCTCATCTACCACAAGGTACTCATTTGCACCGTGCATGTGATAATCTACACCTAATTGGGAAGCGCCAAACGCCACGTCATTTTTCAGAAAGTGCGCATATGTCCCGCCGCCAATAGCAAGGCACTTGCCCGGTTCGCCCATGACCTGCTCATAGCAGCCTAAAAGCGTCTGGATAAACGGACTATTTTCCGGAACGTAATGGGGGGACCATTTTGCAGTTCTCCGGAAGATACCAGCCATAAGCCGCCAGTTTTTCACGCAGCACCTCAAGCACAGTCTCTTCGCTGGCACACATCGGCGCGCGGCAGTCTATGCGGCCGGACATACCGCCTTCCGCATAATGAAGCACGTTGGAGCTCAGCACCAACCGGCCGGACAATTCATCCGCCTGCGCCACGCCAGCCGCCTCACCGTAAAATGCGCCGTGCGGAAACAGCTCTGTCAATCCGCGCAGGCGGCGCTGTCCCTCACAGTCGGCAAAGGGAAACTGCATCAGCAGCGCCAGCAAGCCAGTAAGTGCACTGTTTCCTTCCCAAGGCGTGGAGGCATGAGCACTCTTGCCTTCCGCACGGATCACAACGCACCCATTTTTTCTTCCCATCTGAAAGCGATCCCAGTCTGCTCTCCTATAGCGGAGGCAGCCCTTGCGATCTCATCTGTTGAAATCCCTTCTACAACGGCTTCCGCCTTACCGGGGACCGCATTGCCAACCGTACCGCCGTCAATTCTGCGGATGCAGGGAAGCACAGTGTTCTCTTCCCATGTGCCTGAATAGCTCGTATATAGGCCGCCCTTTTCCAGGTTGATGACGGGATACTCTCCGTCCGGCGAATAAGAACAGGGTGCTTCTTTGAAATGGCTGTAATAGCAGTCGGTATCACGGCAGCCAGTCTCTTCATCTGCGCCGAGAATCAGGCGAACATTGTACTTGAGCGGGATATTCAACTCCCGCACCGCTCGCATGGCATATAGTGCTGCTACGGCAGGTCCCTTATCATCGCAGGTCCCACAGCCATAGAGCTTTCCGTCCTTGATCAAAGGAACAAACGGCTCCGTCACACTCCAGCCATCCCCAGCCGGGACCACATCCACATGTGCCAGAATATCCAGCTGCGCAGGGCAGTCGTTCATATCCACATAGGCGACCTTGTTCTCCAGAATTGCCGGCTTCAATCCGAATGTTCCCGCGCGGGCAGTGATTGCTTTGAGCGCACGGGCGCATTCCATGCCAAATGGCGCATTTTCCTCTTCCGGTACATTTTGCGGATCATCTCCATGATATCATCCAGCAGCTCCTTGCGATGCTCCTCAAAATAGGCATGTAGCCTTGGCACTTCATCAGAAACGTTTTTATTCATATAGCACACACGACACGAAATGATTCGGTTCCACTTCCTTCAGATTGCAGACATGCTCTGCACAAGCCGCGGTCGCATTCGGACAGCGTGCCGCAAAACAACAGCCGGGTTTTGGCTCGATGGGGCTTCTGACTTCGCCTGTCAGGATTTGACGCTTCCTTCCGCGTGTTGAAAGATCCGGGATGGGAATTGCTGTCAGCAACGCCTTTGTATACGGATGCAGTGGATTCTGGAACAGCTCTTTACTGGGCACTCTTTCCACACACTGCCCCAAATACATCACTGCAATTTTATCCGAGATGTGCTTAACGACTGACAGGTCATGTGTGATAAAAACATACGTCAGTCCCAGTTCATCCTGGAGGTCCATCATCAGGTTCAGGATTTGCGCCTGAATGGAAACATCCAGTGCTGAGACCGGCTCATCACAGACGATAAACTCCGGGTTGACCGCAAGAGCACGCGCCACGCCGATTCTCTGGCGGCGGCCGCCATCCAACTCGTGCGGATATGCATTGATAATCGCCCATTTTTTCGCAAACGTGTGTCTGAAACGATGAACACCTGTCTGTTCCACGCCTCTTTCGTGACAGTAGTCCCACAATGCGTGATAATTACTGCTTCTGGTGAGTTGCTTACCATACACAGAGCAAAAGAGCCAATCGTCAGCCTCTCCCCCTCTATACTGTAAATACTCTTTCAGTATCTTCAAAATATCTTCGTTCAAGGGAATGATGAGAGGCTTGCGGTTCTTTGTCATATTCACGTAGACCACCGAATTATCAAAGTCAACATTTCGAATCTTAACATTGATTAGGCTGTTTTGCCGAACACCAGTAGAAAGCAGGAAATTGACGATCACCCAACTGCGGTAAGTCGAGAAAATACACTTACGCACATCTGGCTTTTTCAATAGTTTCTTCAATTCATCATCGGTATATGTCTGAATTGGGGTTTTACTGGCTTTTGGAAGCGGAATTTCAAAACGGGGCAGATACTTACGCTTCATAAAGAATCGCATCAGCGTTTTCAAATCTCTCGCATATGTTCCCATAGAAACATCATTCAAATTAGGGTCATCCCTCAGTGAAATATAGAAGTTTGCCATGGTTTGCCGACACATCGAAGAGATCAGCGTATCTGGTGTGATTCGCTTGTAAATCTGCTTGATGGATTCCTGATAATGGTTGATTGTTCCATCCCGCAGATTGCGGGCCTTACAGTCCAAAATATACTCTTCGAACCCTTCCCTGAACGTCTTCTCATTCGGGAAGCACATCCTGATTTTCTTCACGGTTTTTCCCAAAAAAACGCAAAAACAGGAAGCACATCTTCCGCATTTTCGTGCGGAAGATGTGCTTCCTGCCTATGTTTGATGAAAAATCAGGTTTTGGAACCTTGGAAGGACAAACCCTGCGGTTTTCCCCCTTACTTCAGGCTCTCCGCAACAGCGACGGCCACGGCGACGGTGGCGCCGACCATCGGGTTGTTGCCCATGCCCAGGAAGCCCATCATCTCAACGTGCGCGGGCACAGAGGATGAGCCGGCGAACTGTGCGTCGGAATGCATGCGGCCCATGGTATCGGTCATACCGTAGGAGGCGGGACCGGCAGCCATGTTGTCCGGGTGCAGGGTACGGCCCGTACCGCCGCCGGAAGCGACGGAGAAATACTTCTTGCCCTGCTCGATGCACTCTTTCTTGTAGGTGCCGGCGACGGGGTGCTGGAAGCGGGTCGGGTTGGTGGAGTTACCGGTGATAGAGACGTCCACACCCTCGGAATGCATGATGGCCACGCCCTCGCGGACATCGTCAGCGCCGTAGCAGCGGACGTCGGCGCGCTCGGTCTCGCTGTAGCGGATCTCGCGCACGATGTTCAGCTTGCCGGTGAAGTAGTCGAACTGGGTCTGAACATAGGTGAAGCCGTTGATGCGGGAGATGATCTGAGCGGCGTCCTTGCCGAGACCGTTCAGGATGACGCGCAGGGGCTCCTTGCGGGCCTTGTTGGCGTTGCGGACGATGCCGATCGCGCCCTCAGCGGCGGCGAAGGACTCGTGACCGGCGAGGAAGGCAAAGCACTTCGACTCGTCGGACAGCAGCATCGCACCGAGGTTGCCGTGGCCCAGACCGACCTTGCGGTCCTCGGCGACGGAGCCGTCGATGCAGAAGGACTGCAGGCCGACGCCGATCATCTTGGCGGCTTCGGCCGCGGACTTCACGCCGGACTTGATGGCGATGGCCGCGCCGACGGTGTACGCCCAGCAGGCGTTTTCAAAGCAGATGGGCTGGATGCCCTTGACGATCTCATACGGGTCAAAGCCCTTGGCCTTGCAGATCTCGCGGCACTCTTCGACGGAAGAGATACCGTACTGAGCGAGGACGCCGTTGATCTTGTCGATTCTTCTCTCGTAGTTTTCAAATAAAGCCATTGTTTCGTCCTCCCTTCCTTATTCCTGACGCGGGTCGATGTACTTGGCAGCGTTGTCCCACTGACCATAGTGACCCTTGGCCTTTTCGAGCGCTTCGTTCGCATCGATACCCTTTTTGATGAAGTCCATCATCTTGCCGAGGTTGATGAACTCGTAGCCGACGATCTCGTTTTCCTTGTTGAGCGCGACGCGGGAGCAGTAGCCCTCGGCCATCTCGAGGTAACGGGGGCCCTTTTCGGCGGTGGCGAACATCGTGCCGACCTGGGAGCGAAGGCCCTTGCCGAGGTCCTCGAGGGACGCGCCGACAGCAAGGCCGTCCTCAGAGAAGGCGGACTGGGTGCGGCCGTAGACGATCTGCAGGAACAGCTCGCGCATGGCGGTGTTGATGGCGTCGCAAACAAGGTCGGTGTTCAGCGCTTCGAGAATGGTCTTGCCGATCAGGATCTCGGAAGCCATGGCAGCAGAATGGGTCATGCCCGAGCAGCCGATGGTCTCGATCAGAGCCTCCTGAATGACGCCCTCCTTGACGTTGAGCGTCAGCTTGCAGGCGCCCTGCTGGGGCGCGCACCAGCCGATGCCGTGGGTGAAGCCGGAAATATCGGCGATCTGCTTGGCCTGGACCCACTTGCCCTCTTCGGGGATCGGGGCCGGACCGTGATATGCGCCCTTCGCAACGGGGCACATATGCTGCACTTCGGTCGTGTAAATCATAACGATCTTCCTTTCTTATCCTCTGTCTCCACAAAAAGCGGAACGTATCCATACGTATTTTTTATCATAGCAAACCCGAACGTCTTTTGCAAGGTGAAAAAACGGAAATACGGGCAAAATCCGTATTCCTTTCCCTCATTTTCCGCTATGCCGCACTTTTTGTTACAGCAGGTGGCGGATCGGGCGCTGGACAACGCTCAGAATCGTATACAGCGCGCGCTTTGCCCAAGGCAGCGTCATTTCTTCAAACCGCGCGCCGTATTCCGTGCCGCCGTCGTGCAGGGCGAGGCGGCTCTGGTCGATGTACTGTACGCTCTCCTGCCGCAGCGCGGCATTGACCTCCTCACTCTCGATGACAAGCATCAGCTCCGTGTCGAGATACGCGCTGCGCATGTCGGCGTTGAACGAGCCGACGATGCTCAGATCATCCCCGATCAAAATCGTCTTCGTGTGCAGCGACTGGCCGCAGACGACCTCGTACACGTCGACGCCGCGCGATAAAATATTTTGCTTTTCGCGTAAGTAGTCCGAGCAGCCGCTCGGGTTCGCGCCGTTTTCAACGGCATTCGTCAGCACGCGCAGCTGCCGCGTCTCGGCAAGTGCTTCCAAATCGTTATACATTTTGTCGTTGCAGATGATGTACGGCGTTTGCAGCAGGACGTCATCGCCCTGCGCCATCAGGCGGACAAGCGCGTCCCACAGCTCAGGCGCTTTCGCCTCCGCGCGCGGCGAGCCGCTGAGAAGGCTCACATGCGTGACCGCCGCGGTCTCCACCTCCCAGTCGACGGCGGCAAGCTCTTTTCCATGCACCGCGCATAGCGCCGCGTAGCGCTCCTGCAGCGCGTCGGTCTGCGAGGACGTCTTGCCTGTGATGGTCTGATTCTCCGGCTGCGACCAGACGCTTTCAAAATACGTCAAAAGCTGGGAGACCGAGCTGCCCTCTCCCCCGTCCGACACAACGAGCACGTCGCGGTCGATGTTCTGGTTCTCCTGATATGAGCCGAGGAACAAATCGTTCGAATTTCTTCCGCCGAGGATGTATTTGCTCCCGTCGGCGATCAGATACTTGTCGTGCAGACGGTAGTTGAGCTTCCACGGGCGCAGCAGGTCAATTGGATCGTAGAACTTCACTTCAACATTTTCTTCCGCCGCGAGGGCGCGGAGAACGCCGCTGTTTTGCAGATGCAGAAAACCGTTCAGCCCGTCGACGATGACGCGCACCCGCACGCCGCGCTGCGCCGCGCCATAGAGCGCGGCCATCAAATCCTGTCCGCTGCCGTCCGCGCGCAGGTCAAAGGTCGAGAAGATGACCTCCCTCTCCGCACTTTCGATGAGCTGCAAGCGCCAGAGCAGCGCACTGTCCGTATCCTCGATGCTCCTCACGCGCTCCTGCGATGCGTCCGTACTCAATCGGGCTTCATACCGGCTCCACAGCTCCCCGCTCGCCTCTTTCTGCGGCAGCGGAACGAAAATGGCCGTCAGCACCGCGTATAGAAGATACGCGCCCAGCGCAATGCCCAGCCATTTTAAGACATGCTTTCGCTTCATTTTTCACCTGCTTATCATAAAACTCATGCCGTCAGTTTATCATAAGGGATGCAAGCTGTCCAGCGGCGCGGCGGCGGTAAGTTTTCCCGACCGAAACGCCGCAACTTTCGCCCAAACGGAAATTTCTCGAAAAGAGGTCTTGACAATCCGCCAATTTCCGACCTATACTGTTGGCAAATTAAAAATACCCCACATGGGTATTGTATTTGTCCCGAAGGAGGAATCAAATTGAAAAAGGAAACCTATGACGTGACTGGCATGAGCTGCGCCGCCTGCTCCAGCCGCGTGGAAAAGGCCGTCGCCAAGCAGCCAGGCGCGCAGCAGGTCGCGGTCAACCTGCTGAAAAACAGCATGGTCGTCGAATACGACGAATCCCAGCTCTCGTCCGCGCAGATCATCGCCGCGGTCGAAAAGGCGGGCTACGGTGCGTCTCTGCATGCAAAGCCCGGCAGCGCCCCCGCCGCGCAGACTGCCGAGGCCGGCGGCGCCAGCGCCGCACAGAAGGCGTACAGCGACATGAAAAAGCGTCTCGCCCTCTCGCTCATCTTCACCATCCCGCTGTTCTATCTCTCGATGGGCCACATGATGGGCTGGCCGCTGCCCGCGTGCTTCCTCGGCATGGAAAATGCGATGACGTTCGCATTCACGCAGTTTTTGCTGCTGCTGCCCATCGTCTATATCAACCGACAGTACTATATCGTCGGCTTCAAGACGCTGTGGCAGCGCTCGCCGAACATGGATTCGCTGATCGCACTGGGCTCCAGCGCCGCCATCGTGTACGGCATCTACGCCATCTATAAGATCGGCATCGGCTTTGGCCAGATGGACATGGACACGGTGCACACCTATATGATGGAGCTGTACTTCGAGTCCGCAGGCACGATCCTGACGCTCATCACCATGGGCAAGACGATGGAGGCCCGCGCCAAGGGCAAGACCTCTGATGCCATCACAAAGCTCATGGACCTTGCACCCAAGACCGCGACGGTCGAGCGCAACGGCGTCGAGAGCGTCATCCCCGTCGAGGAGGTCCAACTCGGCGACGTGCTGATCGTCAAGGCGGGCGAGAGCGTCCCCGTCGACGGCGTCGTGTTCGAGGGAACGTCCTCGGTCGATGAATCCGCGCTGACGGGCGAGAGCATCCCCGTCGAAAAGCAGGCGGGAGACAGCGTCATCGGCGCGACCATCAACAAATCCGGCTATTTCAAGATGCGCGCGACGAAGGTCGGCGACGATACCGCCCTTTCCCAGATCGTACGCCTTGTGGACGAGGCCACGAGCTCCAAGGCGCCCATCGCCAAGCTCGCCGATAAGGTGAGCGGCGTGTTCGTCCCCGTCGTCATCACGATCGCCGTCATCGCAACGGCAGCATGGCTGCTGACGGGCCACAGCGTGGAATTTGCGCTGTCCATCGGTATTTCCGTTCTCGTCATCAGCTGCCCCTGCGCGCTGGGTCTCGCCACGCCGACGGCCATCATGGTCGGCACGGGTCGTGGCGCGGTGAACGGCATCCTCATCAAGTCCGCCGAAGCGCTTGAGACGACGCACAGCGTCAACACCGTCGTGCTCGACAAGACCGGCACAATCACGCAGGGCAAGCCCGTCGTCACCGACGTCGTCGACGGCGGCATCGGCAGGGACAAACTTCTCTCCGTCGCCGCGTCGCTCGAAAAGCTCTCCGAGCATCCGCTTTCCGAGGCCATCGTGGCCGAGGCGGAGAAGGAATCGCTCACGTTCCTGTCCGTCGACAAATTTGAGCAGATCCCCGGTCAGGGCATCCGCGGCGAGGTCGAGGGCAAGCTCTGCCTTGCCGGCAACCGCCGCATGATGGAGGCCAACCACATTGAGGGCAGCGCGCTGCTCGCACAAGGCGAAGCGCTGGCTGAGGACGGCAAGACGCCGCTCTACTTCGCTCTCGACGGCAAGCTCATCGGCCTTATTGCCGTGGCCGACATCGTCAAGCCCACGAGTGCGCAGGCCATCGCCGAGCTCTCGAACATGGGCATCGAGGTCGTCATGCTCACGGGCGACAACGCCAAGACCGCCGAGGCCATCCGCCGTCAGGTCGGCGTGGACCGCGTCGTGGCCGAGGTGCTGCCGCAGGATAAGGAGCGCGAGATCCGCCGCCTGCAGGAGGGCGGCAAGAAGGTTGCCATGGTCGGCGACGGCATCAACGACGCGCCCGCCCTTGCGCGCGCAGACGTCGGCATTGCCATCGGTGCCGGTACGGACGTCGCCATCGAGTCGGCGGATATTGTGCTGATGCGCAGTGACCTTCTCGACGTCTCGACCGCCGTGCAGTTGAGCCGCGCGGTTATCCGCAACATCAAGGAAAACCTTTTCTGGGCGTTCTTCTACAACGCCATCGGCATTCCCATCGCGGCGGGCATCTTCTACCCCGCCTTCCAGCTCAAGATGAACCCGATGCTCGGCGCGCTCGCGATGAGCTTCAGCTCGGTATTCGTGGTGAGCAATGCGCTGCGCCTGCGCTGGTTCAAGGCCAAGCACACGGCGGCAGCGGCACCCAAAACGGTTTCTTCTCCGTCGGATAGCGGAGTGGAGATAGCAAACAGCCACACCATGGCAAGTAACAATGAAAAAGGAGAAACGAACATGGAAAAAGTCATCAGCATTGAGGGCATGGCCTGCATGCACTGCGTGAACCACGTCCAGCAGGCGCTTTCCGCCGTCCCCGGCGTGAAGGAGGCCAAGGTCGACCTTGAGAGCAAGTCCGCCACTGTCAGCGTGGACGGCAGCGTGACCGACGCGGCGCTCAAGGCCGCAGTCGATGAGGCGGGCTATCAGGCCGTCTCCATCCGCTAAGGCCATGAGAGCCGATCGTGATTCCGTCCGCCGCAAGCTCAAAATCGCCCGCGGCCAGCTCGACGGCATTTTGCAGATGATCGACGACGACCGCTACTGCGTGGACATCTCCAACCAGCTTCTCGCCACGCAGTCGCTCCTCAAAAGCGCCAACCAGCAGATCATGCGCGCGCACATCGAAGGCTGCGTGCGCGAGGCTTTGCAGACCGACCATATCGACCCCAAGCTTGAAGAGGCCTTCCAGCTTCTCGAGCGCATGGCACAGTCGTAAACGCACGGAAAACGGCACGGCGGGTGTTCACCCGCCGTGCCGTTTCTTATCGGTCACTGAACAAAAACCTCTTGGACAAGGCGCTCTCTTCCGCTATACTAAGGGTGTGATTGAAAGATTTGACCTGAAAACGGAGGTTTGCAAATGAACAGAAGCGCAAACAACCTGACCCTCTGCGAAGATCCGCATGACTTTCTTGTCATGCAGAATCTCTATGACGCGGCGGTTCGGCAGCTCACGCTGAAATTCAACATCCTCAACAGCGAATTCAATGTCCTCTACGCGCGAAACCCCATCCACCACATCGACGGACGCGTCAAATCGCAATCGAGCATCGTCGCCAAGCTCATCAAGCGCGGCCTGCCGCTCTCGATCGAGTCCGCGCGAAAAAACATCAACGACATCGCGGGCGTGCGCGTCGTTTGCAGCTACATCGACGATGTCTACCGCGTGGGCGAGATGCTGGCGCGGCAGACGGATGTGGAGATCGTCAAAAAGCAGGACTACATCCAGACGCCGAACTACAACGGCTACCGCTCGCTGCACATGGACATCAAGGTGCCCGTCTACCTCTCCGACCGGACGGAATACGTCGTGGCGGAGATCCAGCTGCGCACGATCGCCATGGACTTCTGGGCGAGCCTTGAGCACGATATCCGCTACAAGGTCGACAAAACGAAGCTGCCCGAGGGCATCAACGAGGAGATGTTCGAATGCGCGGGCAAGATCGCTGAGATCGACCGCCAGATGCAGGACATGTACCAGCGCATCAAGGCCTCGGATGCCTACAACGAAGATTGAGTCCCCTACATAAAGGAAAAAGGATGCATCGAAAGACGCATCCTTTTTGTTTTTTCACTGCTTTTTGTGATACCCGCAGTCGCAGTAGGGGCCACCGGAGGCGAGCGTGTACTCGCGCACGAAATCCGACGCGCCGCCCGCGTCGCTCATCGTGTAGTCGAGGTGGCACAGCGCGGGCGTCAGATCGTAGAGCCCCAACACCTGCATCAGCGTGCAGATGCCGCAGGTCGTGAAGCGCGCCTCGTAGCCGCTGCCGTCCTCGTACTCGAAAAAGTCCATGTTCCACGAATAGGGGTTGCGGTCGCCCGCGCGCAGCTTCGCCGTCGCCTTCATGCCCTCGATGTCCTTGGGCGTGAACTTTTTCTTTCCGCTCGCGCGGCAGAAAGCCTTCATCGTAGGCGTCATCATCGCCGCGGCGTAGTAGTCCGTCAGCGTTTTGATGTCCGGCCGCTGCGGCATGCACAGGATAAACGCGGCGAGCATCGCGCAGTTGACGATGTTCATTTCGAAGCGGTCGCGCTTGTCAAATTCCGGCAGCTTCGCGATAATCTCGCGATATTTCTTTTTGGCGCGCGCCGCAACGTCCTTCGCCTGCCCCGCGGTCAGGTCGAATTCGACCGTCAGGTGCTTTTCAAACGATCCGGCAAACAGCGCCCACATGCCCGCGGGCTTTCCAAGATACTTCATTTGCTCTCCTCTTTTCGAGTTTGATGTCTCAAACTCGTCTGCATTTTTGACTGCCGTCTTGCTTTTGGTCATAGTATACCGTGGGCGGGAGCGCTTGTCAATGCGGCGCAAAAAAGCAGCGGTTCTGATGAACCGCCGCTTTTTTCAGTTGGATTTACTTGCCCTGATAGGCTCTGTAGAGGAACGTCACGATCTCCGCACGTGTGCAATCCGCGTTGGGGCTGAACGTCGTGTTGGAGGTACCGTTCGTCACGTCGCTTGCGACCGCCCAGTTGACGGCGTCGGCGTAGAACGCGTCGGACTTCACGTCGGTGAAGTTCGTGCTGCCGCTCGCGGTGCCCTTGAGGGCGCGGTACAGGAACGTCACGCTCTGGCCGCGGGTGCAGGTCGTATCGGGCGCGAATGTCGTCTCAGTCATGCCGTTCGTGACGCCGTTCTCAACGGCCCAGGCAACCGCCTTGGCATAGTAAGCGTTCGCGGGAACATCCGTGAAGCTGCTTGCGGTCTTCGGCTCGGGGCTGCCGGCGGCGCGCCACAGGAACGTCACGATCTGCGCACGCGTGCAGGGCTGCTCGGGAGCGAACAGGTCATTGCCCACGCCGGTGGTAATGCCGTTCTTGACCGCCCACTTGACAGCCTCATAGAAGTAGGCGCCGTTGGGCACGTCGTAGAAGAAGTTCAAGACGCTGTTGTCTTCCATGAAGGTCGCCTTGACCTCGACCTTGCCGGCGGGCATGGTGAAGGTGTACTTGCCATCGCCCTTGTCCTTGAGCGTCAGCTCATTGCCGTTCTTGTCGGTGACGGTCAGGGTCTCGAGGACGTAGCCGCTGTCGGGCTTGACGGTGATGGTCACAGTGCTGCCCTTGCTGGCGCTCTTCGGGCTGACGGTCACGCTGCCGTTCTCGGTCTTGTCCACGGTGACAGAGTAGGTCGGGTCGTAGGAGCTGCTGCCGGAGTAGGGTCTGCTGTAGGTGAAGGTGTACTCAACAAGCTCAGTGCCGGTGGCAGTAACGGTGGTGTAGCTGCCAGCCTTGATGGAGCCGGTGAAAGCATGGCTGTTCTTGTCCAGAGTGAACTTCACGGTGCGGGATACGGTCACAGCCTCCGCACAATCTGTTTCCAGCTTGATGGTCTTACCGCTGTCAACATTAGCCACAGCCTCAGCCAAGGTAGGATACATCACACCATCGATAGATGCAACAGCGGAGGAAATCACAAAGGGGCTAAAACCATTGGTAGTAAAGGTCAAATACAGTTTACCACCGTCCGCAGTAACTTTACCGGTGTAATATTCCACGGTTCCATTGTCTTTGGTGTGCTTAATGCTCAGCTTGTCGCCATCATTAGCAAATCCGGTCGGCAATTCCATCGTAACAACAGTCGGGGCAGTAATCGTCAGTTTTTGATAATCCTGCACAACCTGTGCATTTTTAGAGCTACCAGACAGTCTGATGTCATCTGCTTTATCAGCAGTAGATGCTACAATGCGATACTGCGGGGTGATGTCCAGCGTTAGCGTCTTGTTCTCGGCGCTATACGCAGTCGGTTCTACCTTAAGAGCAGTCTGAACGTACAAGGTCGGGTTATCCATGCCCTGTGCCTTTGCAACCAGACGCTCTGCATCAGTCTTGTTCATTGCTGCAACCTTGTCACCTGCTGCTGCGCCGAGGGTCGGTACGGCAACAGACTTAGCTGCATTTTCAACTGCTGGCTTGTCGCTTTCGGAAATTTTATCTACATTGACTTCCGGTTCTGCAACAGCAGGCTTAACTACAATAGAACCGGTATCAGTTTTCTGAACTACCTTGTAGTCATAACCGGACTTGTCGCTGGTTACGGAAACATAGCCATCTGCAACAAAGTTTGTGCCTGCACCCTCAGCCTTGTTGTTGGAAGGATCGAAGTGTGCAAAGTATCCGCCCTGGATAGCTACCTTAGCAGTACCATTCTTATAAGCTCCATCAATGCAGTTAATGATGAAATTATAACCGTAATCAGGATTGTCAAATGCTTCTGCATCAAAATAGCCATTATTGATGGTCAGTTCGCCCTTTTCTACCTGTACCGCAGTACCGCCACCATAGTATTTACCACCATCAATGGTCAACTTTGCGTCTTTTTTGTATACATCAATTGCATAGCCGCCATTCTTACCTGTATCAATACCACCAGTTGTTGCTTTAAGTGTGGTATCTGCAATAACATGCAATGCAGCAATGTTTGTTTTGTTATTGCCCATATTGTCCGGACTGTAAATGGTATGCTCATTCAAATCCAAAGTGATGGGCACTCTAATTATCAGACGTGCATCAGGCGAATCAGTACCATTAGCGTGAACATCAGTCAATAGCTTAACTGTATCTCCCGCTGTTGCCGCCTGAAAGGCATCCGGCAGTGTTGTATATTTATTATTACCAATCTGAGCAACTGCATCCGTTTCCAATCCTACCTTGTAGGAATCGCCAACCTTCGGAGACATGTAACCTTCTGCCAAATATGCAGTCGGGTCAGTTGTGAATGTACCGCCAGAAATTGCAATCGGCGCATTGTTAATCTGCGCAAGATTACCCTCGAACTGACCGTCAGTAACCGTCAGCTTGCCAGTATTAACAGTATCATTGATGTATCTGCTATACAGTACATAATTACCTTCAGCTATAAAACGGCCACCCTTAATAGTAGCTGTGTTGTTGTTCATCACCGCGCAGCCTTCTTCATTGCCGAAACCACCGCCGTTGATAATCAATTCACCGCCATCATCATTTTTAATGGTATTCACGCCACCCAGAAAACCACCATTGTTGATAGTCAGTTTCGGAGCAGCCTGATTGATGCCATCTACATAGTTTTGACGCGGATCAGAGCCTCCCGCATAGTCATAATAGCCATTTACAATCAGGCTCGAATACTTACCTGTCTGCGTAACCACAGTTTTATTATTGATGGTCATTTCGCCATGGTTCAGAATGTTGTAATAGCTATTACCGCCAGAAGTGTTAGCGTTCACGCCAGTTTCTTCACTGCGGAGATACCAACCTCCATTCAAAATAACAGTACCATTGTTAACAATATCTGCTTTCTGATGTGTGGTGTTATCAACAGTACCCGCAGAACCGTCCTCGTCCGCAGATTCGCCATTACCAGTAACAGTCAAAGTTGCACCCAACTCAACAGTAATGGTATCACCGCTTTTATTGGTCAGTGTACTGTTTCCCAAATCCAGCGTAACATTTTTGCCGGTCGGAATTGTGATGTCCTCTGCCGTATTCGCTACCAGTTTCACCGTTTGACCATCGGACGCCCGATCAACAGCCGCTTGCAGCGTCTCATATTCGTCATCGCCAACCTTGGCGACCTTTTCTCCTTCCGCCATTGCTGTCGGAACCAGTGTGAATATCATCGTCAGTGACAATAATATTGCAAGAATTCGCTGTTTCATCACTTTTACCTCCTAAAGTTTTCTTTATCTTTTGCCCGTCTCCGCGGGCTGGGTTTACTTGGTTTTGCGCTTGGTTTTCCCGGCGCAGACGGGGCAGCCTGCACCCTCGCTGCGGGTGTAAACCATGGCCTGCCATGAGTGGCCGCTTGGGCAGGTCCACCAGACTCTTTTGTGACTGCCGAAAGTCACATCATCCGGCGTGAGTGGTAAATTTCGCTCAATATCCCACTGGGCAAGCAAAGCAGTCTTTCCCTGTTCCGCGCAAAACGCTCGAAATGTTCGTCGGATCGTCAGCCACCCCCTCACGAAAAAAGCTCCGTTCCAGCAAAGC